>ERZ1106931.79-NODE-79-length-87370-cov-8.969788_pt1 | contig 87370 bp, 54 predicted proteins | sample MGYA00403664_ERZ1106931 | MGnify/ENA primary metagenome ERZ1106931 (study PRJEB35170, sample SAMEA104062435) | human gut metagenome | biome: human gut; feature: human-associated habitat; material: faeces | place: Denmark | collected 2012-06-29 ... | reverse complement strand
GCCGCTGCAGAGGTGGTATGGAATCCTTGTCATTTATGACGAGGAGGATGTCAACATCATTGATGTCACAGCCAAAAAGCAGGCTAAAGTCAATTGTTTGATTTTTGGAGTGGTTTTCATATTTCTTCCGAGGGACCTATCTACTGCATTAGTCTCGCCGGCTTCTGGAAATGCGTGGAAACACTTTGAGCCACAGAAGTTATAAAAAAAACCGCTTTTTTATACCAACAGGGGTTACTAAGGGGAGATTACTGAATCAAAAAATAGCCTTTCTATTATCGTTTTCTTGCACGCTTCATCCCATGCCAGGTCCTTTCCTGCACTTCGCTTAAAAAGCTTGACAGAAACTGTTTTCAACTTAACAGTGCATTCGTATAACTATTTTCAAATAGATAGCGCAAACTTGGCATAGTTCTTGCATAGATTATTTTGAAACCTAGCAGAATCATCCAACCAATAATCAACCTGACTAGTTTTCAAAGCCTCAATAAACCAACTTAAATGCGTCATAGCTGTGCAAGGATGCCCTAAATTGGTGCAACTGCTCGATGATGGCGCAAAGAAAGGAAAAGTGATGAAAGAACTTCTAATGATGAAGGGAGCCAAGGTTTTAGTCGATGTTGCTACAAAAGTGCAAGCCGGGGAAACTGTCCTTTTGGTCACTGACTATGCTAAAACAGACATCGCTCAAGCTGTTGCTGCCGTTGCCTGTGACCGAGGTGCAGAAGTAATGATTATGAGTATGAAGCCTCGCAAACGGGCCGGAGAAGAACCGCCTGCAGCCGTGGCCGCCGCCATGAAAAATGCGGACGTCGTGATCGTGCCCGTCAGTTACTCTATTACCCATACACATGCAGTAAAAAATGCGGCGGCAGCCGGAGCTCGAATCATCGTCATGACAGATTTCACCCCTGAAGTTATGATGCACGGCGGGATAGAAGCTGACTTTGATCAAATCAAACCAACCTGCATTGCTGTCGCCAAAGCCCTGGAAACTGCCGAAGAAATTCATATCACCTCTCCGGGAGGAACTGATCTTCGTTTCAATACGAAAGGAAGACGCGGAAATGCGCTTTACTGCGTAGTTGAAAAAGGTCAGTTCTCTACCATCCCCACTATTGAAGCAAATACAACCCCTATAGAGGGGACTGCAGAAGGGATTATTGTATGCGATGCTTCAATTCCATATCTCGGTATCGGCCTTGTAGATGAACCCGTCATATGCAAAGTCGAAGGGGGCTTTATCACTGAAATCAAAGGCGGAAGGGCTGCAGAAATCCTTCGCAAAGATTTAGCCAGCCACGCCGACAAAAACAGCTACAACATTGCAGAACTCGGGATTGGTTTGAATCCGAAGTGTCGTATGTGCGGAATCATGCTTGAAGACGAAGGAGTCCTCGGGACCTGTCATATCGGCATCGGCACAAGCCTTACCCTCGGCGGCGTTACCAAGGCACCGTGTCACTACGATCTCATCATGTGGCATCCGACCATCGTCGCCGATGGAAAAGTAATTTTTGACAAAGACCATCCGACGCTCTGACCAAAATTATCCCCAAAACTTTATTTCCATTCCAAGGACAAAATCATGAAACGCAGAAACCTTCTTTCCTCCCTTTCTGTTCTTACCGCTCTAAGCCTCTTTGGCGCCGGTTCAGCCTATGCAGCAGATATTTATCCTTCTAAGCCGCTCTTGACAATCGTTCCTTTTAGCGCAGGAGGCGGCAATGACATCCTTCTTCGCATCATGGGTAAATACGCGGAAAAACATCTCGGTCAAACTCTTACCATTGACAATAAACCAGGAGCCGGCGGCCAAATCGGCTGGACCCTTCTGAGTAAAGCCAAACCGGATGGTTACACAATCGGTGCAGCTTCTTTACCTTCAATGATCATGATCAAGGAACTGCGTAAGAATGTGCCTTTCTCTATGGATGATTTCACCTTCATAGCAGCTGTTCAATCTGACCCAATTGTCTGGGTTGTCAACGAGGACAGTCCTTATACAACAGCAGCTGATTTCATCAAAGCAGCTAAAATCAAAACTTTGAATGTCGCCGGAGACGGTCCGCAGTCTAATGTTCAGCTCCAGCATCTGATCGCTGAAAAAGATCTTGGTATTAAGACAAATTTCGTTCCCTTCAACGGCTCAGGTAAGGCACTTACAGCATTGATGGGTAAAAAAGTTGACCTCTGTGCTTCAACACTCTCTGCCGCACAAAAGCAGCTCGGCAACGGACTTAAAATTCTCGTGGTATTCGCTGACCAGTCCGCAGCCTCCGCTCCCACTGCCAAAGAAGCTTTCGGAAAAGATATCGCGCCTGCAGGCGCAGCCATCCGCGGCATTTGCGCGCCCAAAGGCTTAAGTCCCGAAGTATTAACTAAGTTAGAAAACGGCATCAAAGGGATTTGCGAAGATCCGGATTTCATCGCTGAAACCAAGAAACTCAAGCTGGATATCGGCTTTAAAAACGCCCAAGAAACTCAAAGAATTGTCTCTCAGACCTCCAAACTAGTCTCAGAAAACAAGAACCTCTTCTAACATTTTGTCGGGAGTCAATCATGGAACAAGAGAACATCCGAAAAGAAACGTTTCTAGCGACTCTTCTTTTGCTCGCAGGAACTCTGATCTTATGGAAAGGCTATTCATATGAACCGGACTCCCGACAGTTCCCGGTCTTCTTGGGCTGGCTTTTCGTGTCTTTCTCGATACTCAATGCAATCACCCTCTTTAAAAAATTCAAAGCAGAAAAGCTATCTCTTTCCTTTGAGCTTCACAGACCGGGTTTTCCTATCTCCTTGACAATTCTGCTGTTAATTGGAACTTACGCAGTCGCAGTCCCGCTGCTCGGTTACTATCTCTCTACATTCCTATTCTTAATACTGGTGATGGCCGGATTTGGATGCATCCGTAAAAGGAGCCTATTGGTTTATCTAGGAGTAACGCTTCTATTCCTTACCGGTGTTTATTTCTTCTTTACGCTCTTGCTCGGCACACGATTGCCTGTCGGCGAGATATGGGCTTTTTAGGAGGGCAGCTATGGATCTTTCAGCACTTTTTCCTGCATTTTTCCAAGCATTGGAACCCGGAATGCTGGGGATGGTTCTCCTAGGGACAATTCTGGGCATTGTCGTGGGCTCTCTGCCAGGACTTACGAGCACTATGGGCGTTGCCCTTCTGGTACCTTTCACTTTCAGCATGAGCCCAGCGATGGGACTAGCTCTTCTCGGTGCCATTTATGCCTCTTCAAGTTACGCCGGCTCCATCAGTGCAATTCTGTTAAATATTCCCGGAACTCCCTCGAACTGCTGCACGCTACTTGACGGTTATCCGATGACTCAGAAAGGGCAGGCTTCTCGCGCCTTAGCGTTATCTACGATCGGTTCGGCAATCGGCGGAATTCTCTCTGTCTTTGCCCTTTTATTTCTTGCTCCTCCTTTAGCGCGTTTGGCTTTGGAATTCGGCTCTCAGGAATATTTCATCATGGCGCTTTTCGGAGTCGCCATCATCGCTGCGCTTTCAGAAAAGAATATTGTTAAAGGAATGATCACCGGTATTTTTGGTCTCTTACTTTCGATTGTAGGAATGCATCCGATTACCGGGGAAGCGCGCTTTACCTTTGATCTGCCGGAACTTTTCAACGGTTTATCTCTAGTGACTGCATTAATTGGCCTCTATTCTCTTCCGGAAGTTGTCTCAATGTTAAGAGACGAAAAAGATGCCGTTAAAGTCGAAAGTTCGGTTTCCTGCTCTGGAATTATCCGCGCGATGAGAGAAATCCTGAAATACAAAATGCTGACTCTCAGAGCCTCAATCATTGGCATCATAATCGGCATCGTCCCGGGAGCCGGCCAGTCCATCGCTTCATTTATTGCCTACGATGACGCAAAGAAATCCGCCAAAGATCCGAGTCATTTCGGCACCGGCTGCCCTGAAGGCGTTTTGGCTTCAGAAGTTTCCAACAATGCCGTAGTTGGCGGTTCGCTCGTTCCTGCCTTTACGTTAGGCATCCCGGGCAACGCCGTATCGGCTGTATTGATCTCCGGGCTGATGATTCATGGACTCCAGCCCGGGCCAACGCTTTTCCAAGAGAATGCTGAGACTGTTTACAGCTTTATCTTCAGTTTACTCATCGCTAATGTCGCTTTCATTCCCATCGGAATCCTTTGTGCCAAATACTGCGTCAAATTGCTGGCAATGCCTAAACCCATCCTTGCCTCATTAGTGCTTGCGTTAGCAGTGATCGGCTCGTACGCCGTCAACGGCTCAATTGTTGAAGTTTGGGTCATGATAGGTTTCGGAGCATTGGGATGTGCAATGAAGCACTTCAACCTTCCCAGAGAACCTTTGGTTTTAGGTTTGGTACTCGGCACAATGGCTGAAAGTGAATTAGCGCGTGCCCTGGCCTTGGTGCAAGGAGATGTCGGTCAATTGCTTTTGGGAATATTCTCAAGCCCAATCTGCATAATTCTAATCGGCTTAATTCTTTATTCCATCATTCGCTCACAATACAAAAAAAGGAAAGCTTCAGCCAAGCCGTCTGACCAAAAAACGGAATTATCGGAAGAAGCCCGGATTACAGCGGCTTCCTGACCTCTTTCCTCTTCCTCTACACGAAGAGGAGGAGGTCAGCTCCGCGGAGACCGGACTTTTCGGTCTCATTTCATCAGTCTTCGGTTTCCTCTTCGGCCCCCTCTTCTCCCATGTTAACCTGCCACCGGTTGGTTACAAAAAGTAGAGCTTCTTTTATCAGACCATTCGAAGGACTTACGCTTTCAGCTCTGTACCCGTTAAAAAATAAACGCGAAGCAGGCATATGCGTGTCTTCTCCATAACGATATAACGCATAATGATGATGGCGCTGGTCAGCTTGCAAAGAATCCTTACTGAGATAAGAGATTTCGCGACCAAAGCGATCGAACACCGACAGCATTTGCGGTGCAGCCGCGAAAATCCCTACTCTGTTGGATCTTGAAGAAATAACGTTCCTATCCGGCTTATACCCATCCTGAGAGACAAATATCATTGTTGAATTACCGGAAACAGATTTTTCTAAGGATATCGGACCGCCAGCATTCAAGACAAAGATCTGATCTCCGGCATCGACATTTTTGACCACGACGGCAGCAGACGGATCTGCGGAGCGCTGGACAATCGTGACATCCGCTCCGGACGCTAGCTCATTGGCTCGAATTTCGCCGTTGGCTTCGAGATAAATATCCTGAGATGCTTGAAGGTCTTTAAGTAAAACACTGTCGGCTTTCATTTCAGCGTGGCCGTTAACAGTCAGTTCATATCCAACTGAAAGCGGACCGTTGTAATTTTCTATAGTCAGATTTCCGTTGATGATATTGCCTTTTTCTTCATTAATCTGAATTTCCTGCTTCTGACCGTTCAAGACCAAATTAATGTCCGAACCGGCAGATACAATCAATTCATCAACTCGATTTCCCAGCTCTTTATCCTTGGCTGATTTCTGAGCTAGTAACTCAACCGATCCGCCTGCAGAAACTTCCAGACGATCGGACGCAATGCCGTCGGCAGAAGCGTCTTGATGGACGTTTCTTTCCGCGTGAATCTCGAGGTTTTCCACCCCGTCAGAAGAGAATCCTTCAATTCCGGAGCCATGTTTCAAGGACACGTCTTTCCCGGCCTCTACTTTCACAAGACCGTCCCCAGCCAAGACGGATCCTTGACCGAGCTCGAAGTTTCCCCCTGCTTTCAATTGAGCCTCTTCGGAAGCAAACAACATTACGGTGTCTTTTATCGTAAAGTCTTTTCCTGCAGAAACCGTCAAACGATTGATTTCCTCATCTTCAGAGGGACTGAGGACACCAACAGCTGTTTCCTCTTCAAAAACAACCGAACCCCGTTTTGCTTCAATATTCAGGTCAGCTTGAGTCAGAACAACCGTGCCCTTTCCGATTGTGACATCTTGTCCGGCAGTGAAGGAAACATCCTTTTTACCCACTCGATTGGAAGCATCCGGATCATTACCGGCAAAAATAAAGGAATCCGATCCGATATCTATAGATCCGGCTGCGTCTAAATACACGTCACCGTAAGAAATCAATTCCGATTCATCTTTGAGTACGACATTGCCTTCAGAAGATCTGATTTCTGTTTCATGGAGAGAAGTCGAAAGGAATTGTCCATCAAGAACCACGTCTCCCGTCACATTCATGCTGACGTTGTCTCTCGCGCTGACCTGAGAATTATCTCCCAGCTCGATAGAACCGCCTCCGACACCCGACTCATCTCCAGTTCGGATGTAAGCCGTTTGACCTTGGACGACGGAGTTTTCTCCCAACCTGATGTCGCCATGTTCTGAAACCAGTGACGTATGGTTCTTAGAGCCGTCCTCAAGCTTCGATTGAAGAACGGCGCCCTTATCCAAGAAAATGCCCTTGTTGCCGATAATGTCTAAGCTCGTTCCAGACGTAACAAATGCGTTTTCTCCAAAACTTGTTTGGCCGCGTGAAGAGATTCGGACGTAGGAATCTTCCTGATCTTCTTGGGTCCGAATGTTTGCGCCGGCGCCGAAAGCAATATCTCCTTGAGCGTCAATAACAGCGCCGAGAACTGAAGTTTGGATGGAAGCACGTTCGCCGAAAGTTATATTTCCTTCCGTGTGATTTTCATCATCTCCCGCGTTCATAGACAGCATCGTCGTACGGAACGTTGCATCATTCCCGAATCTAACATCTCCTTTCACGTCAATAGACGTTTGCGGCAAAGATTCTATCGAACCGGTCTCGTATTTTCCAAATTTCGTTTGAACCGTTGCTTTGTCACCGACTATCAGTGAACCCTGAGCTTTAAGTTCAAATCCTTTTCCGTGAACCGTAAAGTCTTCTTCGAACCTTATATTCTCTCCGGCACTGAACACCACAGAATTTTCTTGGCTGTCGAGTTTCGCATCCCGATCGATCACAATATCTTTTCCAGCTTCAAACAAAGTTTTGACAGCCTTAGAAGTCACCGTAAGGTTCTCACCCATGTAGATCGAACCTTCACTGCTTCTTACTGTGACTCCGTCTGTGGCACCGACGAGCGTCGCTTTATCACCAAATCGAACATCCTTTTGGGCAGAAACCAGCAGATCGTCAGAAAGGATTTGAGCCTCGTCACCGATGGTGAAGCTTTTCCCGGCGATGACACTGACTTTTCCATAGAGCGGGTTTTCTTGACTTAATCCGCTTTGCGTCCCGGCTTTCACCGTCGCTTTATTTCCGATATCAATTAAACCGCGTTCCGAGGTTAAAGAGCTGTCGGACGCAGAAACGATCGTTAAATCATTCTTGATATTCAGGCCGTTCCCGCCAAAGATATCGACACTGCCGTTTTCAGCAATGACTTCGAATTTGTCTTCCGTAACGTTTAAAACCCCCTGAGCTCCGATCCGGATCGGAGCTTCGTCTCCGGCAGACGGATCTTTCAAGGAAGCATTCACGTTGAGCGATCCTCCAAGCGTCGCGTCGGCGTCTGCCAAAACTTCAATTCCGCCATTTGTTGCTGTCAGAGAAACATAGTTTCCGAGGCTGAAGGCTTGTTTTCCTCCCGTAACAGACACACTGCAGCCCTCGACAGATATTTTGTCTCCGAGCACCAAACTCTCGTATCCGCGAACTACTGCTTCGTCCCTTGCTTTGACGGAAGAACCGGATTTGAGGTCAATTGCCTGTCCTTTCAAGACGGCTTTCCCGGAAGAAGCCTCAACTGTAATGGGGGCTTCATCTGCAAAAATCAACCCTCCGGCGCTGTCCATTACGACTTCGTCGCCCTTAAAGGTATTGTTTTTATGAGCAAACACTTTAAGGGCGTCAGAATCTGTAGAACCTGCTGTCAGACGTAGTGCTCCAGACTCCGAATATACAACTTTAGCTGCGGATAAATCGACCTTGCCTGCTGCGCCCACTTCCAGACTGCCGGCAGAATCAATGCTGGTCTTGTTATTAGAATCAACGTTTCCTTCCTCAGCCGAGAGGAGAACCGAGCCGGGTGTCGAAGTACTCAAAGAGGCATCCTTGATATTCAATCCGCCGGTAGCAACCTTCAAGTCGCCTTTGGAAGCAACAAGCGTATAACCCGTGAGATTAAGTTCGCCTTTTCCTTTTAAGGTGATCGTATCGGCAGCAAGATTCTTTTCATTCAGAGCAAGGTTCAAATTGCCTTCTTTCGACACCAAGATCAAATTAGAACCATCCTTGTTCTTTAAGGAGCCGCCGGTAACGGAAATACTATCTTTCGCCAGAACATCAATATCAGTTGAAGAATCGACATTGAGCCCCTTCAACGTAACAGAGCCGTTTTCTGCTGCGGCCTGCAAACCGCCTGTGTTGCCGTTCGCTTCTGAACTTACGTTGATGCTTCCTTCTTTACTCTCGACATCGAGTTTGCCAGCTGCATTCAAACTTTCAACAGTTAGACTGGCATCCTTTTGAGACGCAATGTCGATAACTGAGCCTGAACTTACTGTATTGCTTGTTACCTCAACCGCTCCTCCATTTGAGGTAATAAATAAGCCTTCCGATTCCCCAGTGCCGGCGGCGATTAGATCGGCTCCCATCACTTGTGTGCCGGCTGCAGAAGTAAGTCGGATAGAACTTTGAGAGTCAAGTTGTCCGGCATCGATCATGACGGAACCTTGAGAGGAATTCACTTCTACTCCGCTGCCTTCTCCCGTTCCCTTAGCCGATACGGAAACATTTGTCAGCTGCGCGTCTGTGACAGCAGAAAGTTTGACGGAACCGTTCGAATTGATCGAGCCGTCACTGACTTTGACTGCGCCTTCAGAAGAACTCAAAAAGACTCCGGCCTCTACGTCGTTTCCTTCTGAAGAAACAGCAGTTCTGCTGATTGTCGTGTCCTTAGCTGATGAAACATTTATAGAGTTCTGAGACGTTAATGCGCCGCCATCAATGGAGACAGATCCTTCGGAAGAAACTAACGAAAGGCCATCTGTTCCTGCAGTTAGACTGCTGTCCGTCAAAGAAATATCATTGCTTGTAGTAAGGCCGAGTTTTTTAGCTTCCAGCGTTAGCGCTTTTCCGAAAGTCGTTTTCGGTGCAGAAAGATCAAGGGTTCCGTTTAAAGCTGAAAGGGTGGAATGGTCTGCGACCGAAAGCGACGAGCCTGCCTTAAGAGTCAGATTACCATCAGAGGTCTTCGCTGTTCCGTTAAGGTGGATCGTGTTAGCTTCAGCCGCCACATCTCTTTTGGCCTGAATCTCTTCAATTGTTAATGTCTTTTTGGCATTAAATTCGATCTCTCCGTCTTCTGAAACAAGTTTTTTAACTTTCAGAGAACCTTCCGTCGAGATCTCAACATTTGAAGTAACTGTCTCTTCGGTCACGGACACAGACATTTCAGATTCTCTATTGGCTTGAAGGCACACATTCTGAGGTTTGCCTTTCAGAACAACATTAAAGTCATTGACTGAATCCAAGCCCAAAGCTGCATCTTTCTGACCGATCTCGCCGTCTGTTTCAAAAGCGAAATTGGTTCCGCTAATTCGTCCGCTCTGTCCGCTTGTGTCCTTAACGGAATAAATATTGTCTGCCTTCAATACAACATCTTTACCGCTGGCCACGGATTGGAGATTAAGCGTTCCGTCTTGATCAACAAATACGCCTCCGTTTCCGGAGAACACGGCCGATCCTGTAATCGCCGTTTTAAGAAGTTTGTCGGCGGATCCGATTGAACCAAGCCCTGCTCTCAGGATCAAGTCTTTAGCTTTAACCGCACCCTCTCCGGATAGAGTGATTCCATTTGTAGCAGTGAGACGAATATCTCCGTTTTGAGAAGAAAGGGAACCGAGATTCAATGTGTTTTCAGAGTCAGACTGTAGATAAATGCTGTTTACTGCATCCGCATTTAATTTCGTGTCGCTGCTCTGATGGACTTCAAAGGCTTTCTTTAAGTTGATCGTCAGAGTGCCTGCTTTTTTGTTCCAAGTAACGTCATTAGCTTCTGCTCGAGCTAAAAGCTTGTAGAGGTTCAAGCCTTTTTCTGTCGAAGCATCCAAATCGCTGATGTTTGCCGTATGACCGTCAAGTTCCTGACCGACTCCGGCGCCAGACTTCAACGTAATATTTGCTGCTTTGATATTGGCAACGCCTGACTCAGGAACATAGCTCGGATCGGGATTCAAGATGGCTTCAGACACTGCAAAGAGCAATTCGTTCTGCGTCCAGCCGTAATTGTCTTTCGATGCTTGAACAAGATTTAATGCCGAGCCTTGAATATTCGCTTCTTTGTTAATTGCGTCTTCTGCAGAGCCGCATCCCGCAAAGCGAGACTTCAGAGCCGCAAAATCCTTTTGCTCTTCTGTTGTCAGCGCTCTTACGCGACCCTTTTCAGCTTCCTGCTCATGGTTTAGGTAAGCCTGATATCGATTAAAGTCGGAAGTAATACCATTTTTTATGTCTTGTTCGTCTTTAGCAAACCGAGCCCCTTCGTTAGAAGTTCCGTCAGACGTCAGAATGCCGGCTTCAATCCAGCTTTCAAGGCGTTTTTGTGCCGAACGCTCATCGCGATCCGAGCGATCAATCGCATCATAAATATTTCCGGCTGAATCAATTGTGACATCCCCACTCGTGCTGATCTGACCAACAGAAATATCTCCGACAGATTTCAAAGAAATATCACCTGCTGCAGTCAGGTCAAGACGCTGCGACAGATCAGAGGCCTCTTTGTGATCCAGACTCTTAATATTAATTCCGCCTTCTTGGGAAACAAGAGAAAGTTTCTGTCCGGAAAGCGAATTCAAGTCAACGCCGCCTCTGAATTCAGCAGAAACCGTTTCTCCGGCATTCAGGGATCCGGAAACGGCTGCGCCCGAATTCAGATTCTTGGCATCAATATAAATAGACTTGCCAGCGGTTGCCGTTAGATTTAACTGCTTGTCGGAACTTCCGGCTGCTGTCCACTTAATAGCAGATCCTTCCGAGCCAATTGATCCTGTTGCTGCTTTCAAGGTCAGATTAGATGCTCCGGTTATTGCTGCGGCTCCGCTTTGATTGAGGATGTTGTTCCCTGCAATCAAGCTAACAGAACCGCCCTGGGCGTTCACAGCGCCTCCGAGCAGGACTGACTTACCGCTTTTAATCACGATTGTATTGGTTCCGCTTAAGAAAGACGTACCTACTTGATGGTCAGCCTTTACCGTGTAGGAATAAAGCGTTGAAGTCGAAGTGGTCGTAACTTTCTGAGTGTGATGTGTGCCTGAGAAGTGGACCCAAGTGTTATAAGTTGTCCAATGAGTAACCGTTGAGCTCTCCGAACTGCTCACTTGTGTAGTCCAAGCCTCAAAATTCTCATTCTTTCCTTCAGGACGGTCTGCTACCCAAATGGTCGAGCCGTTTGCTAAGTCTGCATCTCTTACTGTTGTCGTATTTACTGACGCCCAGTTTGTAGGCTCGCCGTAATCAAATGCATCCCAAACGGTAAACTTTTGGGAGTTATATCGAGTAGTGACCGTTGTTGAACCTTTTCCATCGGTCCAGCCATATAACTGACCGGTCAAAGGATTGTAGGAACTATCGGAGACCGAAGCTTCAGAAGATTTTGTTCCGTCTGCACTGAGCCAATAAGCAACAAAGTCGCCTTTACGGATTTCCGTCACCTTGGCGATTGCGTTATCCGGTCTGCCTTTAAATCCCGAGTTTGTATCCGTGATTTGAATGAGGCCCTCAATATTGCCAGTATCGACATTTCCAAGCAGAACGTCGCGGTTGCCGACGTTGATATTGATGTCTGCCGAACCGTTCGCCACGGACAATTGCCCGCCGCCTGTGCTTGCCACTCTTCCAGTAATGTAAATCTGTCCGCCTTGCGGAGAAATATCATCGACGATTACCCTGTCATTGACCGGATCGTACCAGGCTGCGACTTGATAGCGATAAGATTTAGAGGAATCATCCCAAACCGGACCACCCTCCTGGAGCGTATACTGCGGTGTTCTGCTGTTGACGTCCGAGGGAGATCCGTGTGCCTGCCAATTTGCTTTGATAGAAGCAATCTTCTTGTCGACTTCCGTATCCGATAATGTCAAACCGTATTTCGCATAACCGCTTTGAACGTAGCCGTTCAAGTTAATCGCATCGGCTGCGAGGAAAATACTTCCTCCGGCAACCATGTCTCCGGCTTGACCATTGTCTGCATTACCAAGTTTGCCCGGGCCGTAAACATGGTTAGCGTTAGAACTAACTGAAGAATTGCTACCTAACTTGCCGACTTCATCTTTCCATAACTCTTCAACATCGCCTCCGACGTTAAACAATCCGCCTCGGTAAGACTGCGTAATGGAGCCTTTTGCCGTGATGCCTAAAGAGCCCCCTGCAGAAATCGAAGCCGTTTTGTCAGCGTAAACGTCGCCTCCGCTGCTGACGGAGATGCTTCCTGCTCGGTTAATCAGTTTGCCGGAAATATCAATACTGGTATCAGGGTTGATTTTTTGCTGATTATTGCCCGAAGAAACCAGAACCGATCCGTTGTAAGCGGAGTTAATCGTAATCGACGGAGCTTCTGAATTAGCCGATGTCGTTAACTGTCCGTTGAATGAACCCAACGCACCAGTCTTATCGGTAACAACCTGATCGTTCAGCTTAAATTCGCCGCCCTTATCCAAGATTTGGATATCGCTAAGCTTCAAAGCCACAGTGCCTTGGTTGTCAATATTGATTCCTTCAGCGGTTTTAGCGACTAAAGAGCCTGCTCCGGTTACGCTGTCCGTGAACGCAGAAATATTTCCGCCGGAGACAGTGACATTGGAAATTTCGACATAGGGGCGGCTCGTCTTGTCAATAAGCGAGAAATTCCCTTTGATATCTCCAACTAATAAGCCCTTCTGCTTCATTGTTTCAAGCAGAAGTTGGTCTTCAGCCTTGTACGCTGCAAGCAGAGAAGGATCCGTCGTGCCGTAATCGGCCATAGCCTTTTGAAGCTCCTCATGACGCTTCCAGTACATGTTCGTCAGAGATTCGACCTTCACTTCACTGACAGAGCCATCATCGACACCGGACTTCGTGATCTTCAAAGGATCCTGAGTATCCAATGTCACGCTTGAATCTGATTCCTTTGGCGAAGCAATTCCGCTGATCTGAATATCCGCCTTGGTATTCACGCCGGCTTGAACCAGTCCGCCCACTTGAATCTTATTGTCGGTGGTCAGATTCTTGGATTTCGTCCCCGCGGCTGTCGAAGCAATCGAGACTTCGCCGGCATCCGATGCTGACGTCCAGAACCAATAACGTGCCGTTTCCTCGGTAGAAACATCGCCGCTTTGTGCGTAAAGCTCAGTATCACGCCAAGATTTGATTTCTCCGTTGAGATTGAGCTTATTGGTCAGGTTAAGACTGTCGGAAACTTCCGAATCCGTTCCGCCGATGGCTGAGTGGCTGTAAGCGTGGGCATAGCTCACTAAATCAAACTGAGAGTTCGAGCCATCAGCATCTCTGCCTGCTCTAATCGCCAACTTGCCTTTCGACAAGATGTTAGAACCGCTACCGACATTTACTTCATTGGTGCGATTTTGGTTGACGGAAACCTTGGCCCCTGCCCCGGCTACCGCTGCGCCTTGAACATCTCCGACGCTCTGTGCTTCAACATCTTCGTCAGAAGAGGCGGCAATCGTCAGCGTGCCTTCGGCGCTGTTAGCAGTTAAACGCACACCGTCGGCCAAGTTAATTCTATTTTGAGTATTTAGGGTTTCGAAGTTTTCTGCTGTCACACCGGCAACGGCACCGGCCGTTTGAGCACGAACCTTCAGACTAGTTCTTCCGACATTCTTCGCAGAAATGGTCAGATCATCTGCTGTCAATACCACATTTTTACCGATATCGACCTGTTGGGTACGGTTTTCCGTATTGCTTGCTTTGATGCCGGTACCGACAAAGGCTCCGTAAACACGGGAGTCAACGGCATAAGTTCCTTCAGCGGCATGAACGTCCCAATTATCAGAGGCTCCAACAAGAATACCGGAAGCGTTAATTGCCGAGCCGTCCCCGATCGAGACTTTGTTGGTGCCTTGCATGTCGTTGATCAGCGAAGCACCGCTTCCTCCGGCCAAAGCGCCTTTGGTGTTATCGGCTTTCATGCCGATGTTGTGTTCCCCCGAGGTCACGAAGGACGCTGCATCTTGAATATTCCAACGGCCGCTGACAGTTAAAGTCGTATCAGAGCGATCTGTATGTTTTACTTGAGCCGCATTTGCGTCAAGATCGGTACCTTCGGCAAGAATAATTCCGCCTCCGGCACTGTCGGCAAGAACCGTCGCCTTTTCTTTATTAGAAGCCGTTACAGCCGCATTCTTAAGTCCCACTGAAGACGAAGAAGAAACTTCGTTCTTCACCGATACCTTATGGTTCACTTCTGCGGAATTATTGCCCGAGGCAATCGTTCCTCCCGTACCTGCGGTTGTCTTAGACAAATAGACAGCACTGCCTTCTGTTACGGAAGTGAAGTTCTCCAAAGAAGAATCACCGGACAGTTCAATCTTGCTTTCAACCTGATTCGAATTTGTCAGCTCGGAAGTGTTAACAGGGATTGAGGCAATAATGGCGCCGCCGTAAGTCTGAGAGTCTGCCGTCATCTTTAAGGCTCCACTTTCATCTCCGAGACCGGCACCGGCTGCCACTGTCAAATTAGCATGACTAAATACATTTCCAGTCACTTCGGAAATGACTTTACCTCGGGTTTCGGCAATCGACTGAACCACACCAATCCCGAGGCCTCCGGCTCCGGCACCGTAACTCTTAACCGTGATATCCGGACGGTTATTTGTGGTCAGACTGACGTCGCCGCCGGCTGTATTTCCGTTAAAGATCGTTCGAGTTGAAATCTCACCATCGGTTCCGTCATAGACCTTTGCTAGCGCACCTACTCCGTTGATGGCGCCGCCGTAGCCTGCAGTCGATTCGGCAAAGAGTTTTTGCTGACGAACTGCAGAGGCATTAAACGAAGAATTAATCCTTGAATTCAGAACTTGGCTTTCTACACGGCTTTTATCACGAATTTCTGCGACCATTCCGCCGCCGGAGGCTGCCGCAACCGTAATTCCGAAGGACTTCAGATGGATTTCTGATTTATTTTCCGTCTTAATCTCAAATACGGGATTGGTCGTTTGAGGTTTATTCTCTTCCGCCTTATTGCCCTCATCTTTACTGCCGTCAGGCTTTGGCTCTTCGAGTTTACTTCCTCCGGAAACGTTGCCTTCCCAGATCGTCGAAGCGCCGCCCGTGATTTCGGCGTCCGCATAAGCTGCAGTTCCGCTGGCAAGAGCCAGCGAAGTTTGGATCGCCTCAAGGTTGGTCTTACCTTCGAGTGAATTGAGAACATTAAAGTTATCCTTTGATGTGATCGTGTTGCCGCTGAGATTAACTTTATTGTTGTAATGACGGCGCAACGTAATGACAGAGGCCGCTAATACTCCTGCACCGGCACTTCCGCTGCCGAGCGTAACGTCAATGCTGCCTGCCTTTGAATCTTCCTTAACAGAGACATCACTGCTTCCAACCGTCAGGTAATTGCCCGACACCACAACGGAAGTTCCATTCCCACTTCCCGAGGACACGCTTGCGTCTGCCGCTGCGGCCGAACCGACGATTTTGTCTTTTTCTTCCTGAGTCAGCTCATCATTCTCAGTAATAAAGCCGAGAGATCCGGTGCCTGAAGATGCGTAATCGGACAGATATTTATTAACTGTGTCTTCTGCGCTGCCAAGATCTTGACGGTTTGAAGCGAAAGGATTGTCTCTCGAACCGATCACCAGCGAGAATACATTTGCACCGATCGTTCCGATACCGCCGGAAGCAAACGCAACCGTTCCGTTAACGTAATGATCCTGAAGAGAGGAAACCGTGAGTTTGTCAGCTGTAACGATTGAATTACGAAGGTTAGCGGCCGAGGAGCCTTTAAAATAAGAAACGACGACCGAAGCACCCAAACTTCCGATAGCACCCGTAGCAGTAACATCTGTGACTTTCAGATGGTCTTCGTTTTCTGCATTGACGCTGAACTGACCGGCCTTAACTTCCGAATCGTTGACTTCAGCAGATGTCGCACCTTCAATCGTATTAACGTTCACGAGCCCAGCGGCTGCTCCATACATTGCTCCCGAAGCGGTCACGTTCAAAGAAGAAAATTCCGAGATGCGATTCGCACCCACTGAAGCTGACTGGCCCTCAGCTCTCAGGATCGAATGAGCTACAGAAGAAGAAACTGCATTATCAGCGTAGTTGATAACCACGCTGATCGGTACCGCAGCATATTGAGAGCCTGCAGCTGTAATGGCAGAAGTCGTAATCCTGCCCAAATAATTTGCGTTCTGCGCGAATGAACCTAGCACTTCCGTCTGATCCACTGCAGCAGAAACATCCGAGAGCTGCCGATTCACGTTAACGGAAGCACTAACCGCTGCATACTGAGCACCTGAGGCGGCAATTAGTAAGGAAGAAATACCTTCTTTAGCATCTGCATCAACAGAAACAGAGGTACCTGTTAATGAAGATTTATCTGTTGATGTTCCGGTAACTACTACACCGGTTGAATGATCAGTGGTGATGACATTCGTTACAACGCCAATCGCCGCCCCCAAAGCACCGCTCGCAGTCGCAATCACAGTATCCACGTTCGCAGCGTCAGAAGCTCCGACCATCAGAGCACCGGAACCGGCATTCAAATTCGAGGACTGAACCTTCGTTTCTGTCTTTCCACCAAGATAATTGACGTTTCCTGTGGCTGTGACCGCGGCATCCTTGGCTCCTCCTCCGGTAATGTAGAAAGTCTTAAAAGTTTCTGTGGAAGAAGCGTCAACCATTAATCCGGAGAAGGTCTTATCTTGCCTTGCGTCTCTCAAAGAAGCAGCCAGAGACACGTCATTGACGATATTCGAGTTGATCGCATTTTCATCAACCCCTGCTTTTGTCGTAAGAACGGAAGAGGTTTCCTGAGCAGATCGAACGATATCGGAATTCAGGATTTCGGTCTGTGTGATACCGCGTTTTTCTGAAACAGTAACGGTTGCACCTACAGCTGCATTTTGAGCGCCCTGGATTTGGCCGCCGTATGTTCCGATCGTATCGTCACTTTGCGCCTGAATGAGGGCTGCGCCTGCGTACTCTGCATTTAAGTTATTGGTCCGAGCTGCGGTGTTGTTCGTGACTAAATTAATAGCTGTTGAAGCCGCGACACCGGCTTTACTGCCGCCGGCTCCGCCTATTCCAATCGTATCTATGTCATTATTAGATTCGGCCAATACCGTCAGAGTATCGGAAGAAACAAGTCTCTGTTTATCCGAAGCACTCAGAGCTGCTGTCGTATCCGTGTTGACTCGGTTGACAGCAACACCGACTCCGATACCGACGCCTTGAGCACCCACTCCTGCAACAATGCCAAGGTTATCAATATTAGTGCCGCTTGAAGCATGAACAGATAAGGCATTTAACGCTTTGGCTGCTTGATCCTTGACCCCTTGGGTGGTTTGGTCTTTTGCGTATTGAACCGTCGAAAGGTTGTTGACAGAAGCATTAACGGATCGATTAATTTCGTTAGTTCCGGCTGCTCCCGACAGACCCACATTGCCTCCGGCAACACCGACACTCAGTACAAGCGTTGAAATATGATCATCGGCTTGAGCATCAGTTGTGAAGTCCGTCAGATTATTTGAACCATCCGGCTGAGCAATCACCACACTGTCAACAAGCGCTTGAGTTTGAGAGCTGCGGGAAGAGGCATAAGCCACTGCTCCTGAGAGACCGGCTTTGCCTTTCGCTGCAACGGAAACATTTCCGGCAAGCGTCCAAATGGCTGCGGTATCCGAAGAATGAAGATCGACCTCTTTGAGTCCCGTTAATCTTGAATTCTTTAATTGGACTAACGCATCGTTCTTAACGCGATTAACCGCAACTGCACCTCCAATACCTAAACCGGAAACCGACACTGCTCCGTCCGCAGCGGCCGCCCAAGCTGAGGCACGGTTAGCCGCGACGATATCTAATTTAGAGCTACTGAACTGTACGGAAGAAAGATTCAGACCGTCAACATCAGCAGAAGCTTTATTGTTGGTGTTAGCCACCACAACAGAAGCCCCGACAGCTCCAATCGCTCCGTCGCCGACATTAACACCGAAGTTGCCTCCGACATTGACCGTTGTTGCCTTACTGTCGGCATGGACATTTAAACGATTAACAGTCGAGGTCAAATCATTAACGACAACAGAAGCACCTTGATCGACGTTCGATACAACAACCGAACCTGCCGCGTTGAATTTGCCTTTGCCTCCGGCCACACCAACGGCTACGCCGAGAGAAAAGGCGTCATCTTTGGCATCTAAAACAACGGAAGAAGATGCGTTATCGGTATTGATGACGGTTCCGGAGGCGTTTACCGCAAATTGGTTGTGAATCTGATTCAAAACCACACCGGCGCCACCGGAGGAGCCTCCGGCACCAATCGCAGGAGAAACTGCGACGGTAATTTGTTTCATCTTGCCGGCCTGGTCATAAAGGTCACCAAGTTTTTGCGTATTTTCAGAAGCTTCTTTGCCGGTTTCTTCCGCATCCGGCGAAGTCCTTAATCCGACGTCTTTGAAATAAGACTCATTGCTGAGTTCACCGAGATTGTCGACATACCATTTGCGGTCAGCGAGATTCTCAAACTCATCGGCTTCCTGACCGCCGGAAGAACGAGCCGCTGCTTCAAGTCCGCCCTCTCCGACTACCGAAATATTGAGGCCGTTAAGCGTCGCTGAAACATTATTCGTCAGCTCGGAGCTTGCCGCGGCGCCGGAAAGCGCAAAGGATGATTCTCCGGTCGTCACTGCAGAAGAAACAGCAGTCGTAACTTGAGTTATATCGGAAAGGGCTCGAACGGCGCTGGTTCCGGCGAGTTTCAGAGTGCTGTCGGCAAATTCAGAAGAAACGGTGTTGTCGATGTCTGCCACGACAAAAATCAAAGAACCACCGAAAGACTTAGCGCCGGTATTGCCGCCTTTGCCGAAAGAGAACCCGATGCCGCCCGTGACTTGATTGTCTCCGACCCAGCTCACTTGGTTGTAAGCCGTATTAAACGCAGACCCGTCTAACTGAGACAAACCTTTAACGTTTGTAGAAACCGTATTCCCGATGAGATTGGCAGAAACTCCTGCATCGAAAGCCCCGCTGAATTTAGCTGCACCTAACGACAAGGCTGCGGCCAAGCCTTCTGCCACCGTCGTACCGTCAGACACTGAACGAATATTCAGTTTCTTTAAGTCCGTATTGAACTTTAAGCCCTGAGAATTTAACTTCGTTGCATCGATATTGACTGCCGTCTTGTAGTTTCCGGTGTTTCCGGCAACAGCGCCTGCAATGCCGGCGGCATAATTTGCCGCATTCAGTTCAGAGATGTAGTTAATACCAGCAGCGCCGGCCCACGCGCCGACCCATTTATCCGTGACCGCATCGACCGAGACTTCTTCCGGCGCTTTGATTTGGAAGTTACCGACCTCGATGTTGACTTCGTTTTCCGTGTCAGTGTCGTTCCAAGCGGCACTGCCTGCAGCACCTAATTGGAACTGAGAAGTTCCGCCCTGGGCCACACCCGAAGTTGAACTGCTCGTGGTACTTGCAGTACTGCCGTTTTGCGCAAGGTTGGAATTATTGTTTCCGCTCATCGAGGAGCTGGTCGGATCGTTCTGAGACTGATTACGGTTAAATTTGTCTCTGATCGAATGTCCTAAACCATTGGCCTTCCGCGCTAAAAGCGGGCCGCCTTCTTCTAAATAGAAGCTCAGCCCTTCTTTAACGTAACTAGCTTTATCTCCGAGGCCGGAGAAGAATTGTGAAATTTTGCCCGGAGGCTCATTGGATTCCGGGCTATGACCGGATACACCGACACCGCCTGCAACGCCGATCGCGTTCATGGCCAAATCCTCAGAAGCTAGCAAATTAACTTTGCCGTCGGCTCCGGAAGCCTCTAAGAAACCTTGTGCGTCATAGAGCGAACGATCTTGCTCAGCAATAACGTCGTTGTCTTTAACTCTGAGCTCATTGCCTAACTTACCGGTATTCACAGCAATGCCGGCGCCGGCCGCTTTGTTTGCATTGTCGGATATGTCTACAACAACAGCGCCTGCAATCGTTTGTACATCGTCATCGCGCTTAGCGCCGACTTCGACCGAAGAGCCTTTGACTTGGGACTCGTCATCGAGCCAAACTAAGTTAGTTCCGTTGGTTACGGCAACTGCCGCTAAACCTTCCAGACTTAAATCGCCTTTATTAACGTCGGCAGCTGCGCCGATGGTTAATCCGTAAATACTGTCTTGGGCTGTAAGGAGCGCGACATTGTCCGCAGTCAACTGAGCATTTTCTCGGACGATTAAGCGGCTGGAAGATGTCAGCTGGTTGTAAACCACCGTAGCACCGAGCGCGCTGGCTTTTTCCATATCCGGTATCGGAATACCGAATACCGTCGCAGCCTTTCCGCCCAAAACTAAGCTTTCGTTTAGAGCATTAGAACGAACGATGAGATTTCCATTGCTTTGAGAATCGGCAGAAGGCGTTCCGTGCGCTTCAATCCTTGTGTTTTTGCCGACATTTAATAAAGAAGCGGTCTTCTGGTTGATGACCATTGCCGTTCCGGTTGCACTCCAAACTGAATTATCCGAAGAAGCGTCACCGGCGGACGCGGCATAAGCATTTAAATAATTGGTCGGCTTAATGAATTCAAGCAGACTCATGACAACATTGCCAGTCTCAGCTCCAGCCGAACCGATAACCTTTACTTCTCCGAAGAAAGTTCCTAATGCAGAACCCAGCGTTCCGAAAGAAGTGCCGACTTTTTTAATCTTTTCGATAAAAGAAAGATTAGCGTCGCTGACACTGTTGAAGTCTGCATCGACTTTATCGAATGCTTTTTCGACTTCGGCCCATTGAGCTTTAAAGTCATTAGCAAAGATAGCCTTTAATCGATCGCGCGCCTTAGCGAAATCTTCCTTCATCTTGGTGAGGCGATTCCACTCAATTTGGGCTTCTGAATCTAAGATAAGCTGTCCATTGTTCGCTTTAAGTACCGAATCATTACCGATTTCGAGGATCGAGCGAACAGCTTCTTTTTCATCTCCGGAGAGCGCGACTAAAACTGCCAAAGAACCCTGAAGTTTCGTTTGGCTCGTTTCTCCTTCAGGCGCTGCAGAAGAAACTTTAGAAGTCACCAGATAATGATGATCTCGTAAGAGCGCATCAGAGGAAAGGTTTAAGTTGCCTGCTGTCTGAAGACCGATGGAGCGGCCTTCAATCTCCGGAGTATTAACGATGACAGAAGAAGTTTGAGATCCGAGGACAACGCCAACCGCGCCGCCAAGTTTAAATTTGGTCGAATCAAACTTGCTGTCTACGCCCTGACCTGCCTGCCCCATGAGTCCAGCAACAAAGTCCCTCGATACCGCACCGATGGTGTCATAGAGAAGTTTTGACATGCCGGAAGCGCCGACAGCATTATCTGCCTTAATGGTTAGATCATCTGTGACATTCTTAGCTGTAACCGAAGCTTCCACAGCCTCGTTTGTGAATCCGGTGTTCAGAAGGACGTTCGAATGCGTATCCAGTTCGGTGTAGTTGAAAGCTAACCCGCCGTAACTGCCTTCCTGAACAACGACTGAAGATTCGGTTTTAACGGAACTGTTTTGATTCGAGGAAATTTCGACTTTTCCAGCATCTTTTACGATATCCAGTAAAGCCGAACTTTGAACGTTTATGTCAGACGTACCTTTGAGTTTGGCAACAAGGATCGAAGTTTGAACAGCTTTGCTTTCTTTTGTTGCGGCCGTTGCTGAGGCTTCAACCGTTAAGTCGTCCGCTGAAGTGATGCTCAAGTCTTTTCCGGCCTTTAAGGCTCCGGCGAGGTTAACCGTGCTCGAGCTGTCGGCAAGCGCGACGATCGCTGCAACTGAAGGAACTTTCTGAGTTAGTTCGGTATTGAATAGGTTAAAGAGACTCGTCGAAGTTCCCGCTTCAAGTTTGGTATCTGCAACAGAGTCAAGAGATAAGTTTTGATCGGCAGAAAGACTTGCCTCATTTCCGATGCTGATTAGAGAGGACGTTTTTAAGTCCGCGTAATAAACCGCTTCATTAAACGGTGTGGCCGTACCCAAAATCTCTAATGTCAAACCTGTCGAAAGGTCAGCCATTGTCGTAGAAGATTTAACCAAACGGTTCTCTGCGACGGAATTCACGTCAAGATCTTTAGCTGCGGTGATAACGCCGTCAATCCTGATCTCGGAAGATACATCCAAGAGCTTGTGTTTACCATCAGAAACGAAATGGCCGATTTCTCGATCTTTTTTAGCCTTTTCTTCCGCAGAAAGCTGCTCGTAACCTGAAGGACGAAGCGTTTTCTCGATGTCATAGACGCCGTTTCCGGCCATAGAAGAAACGTTGACGTTTCCTCGAGATTTGACGAAAGCTCCCTTCGCAACTTTGACCTTTGCTTCGACTTTCTGTTTCGTAACGGATCCTGCAATAGAGCCGGTCGCAGAACTATCACTTCTTGCCAATAAAAGAATATCGCCTGAGCCGTCATCGGCTTCGCGGGTTACCATAGCGTCAGATACTGAACTTTGAGTAACGACGTTCTGACCTTCTTTAATATGAACGAGGTCTTTGAAATCCGTTTCCAAATTGGAAAGCTTTGCGCCGGACTCTAAATGGATCTGGGAAGCAGCAAGCGTGATTCGATTACCTGCATTGATGCTTCCGTTAACTGTAATAACGCCCGCAGGATTCAGAGGAACTTCGCCCTGCTGCATTTTCTGCAGCGTTGCGAGGGCTTCTTCTTCCTTTTGTCCTAAACCTAAAGGAAGTTTTTTATCTGATAACTCACTGTACTTTTTATAGGCATCGTCCGTGGTAATCACGGCCGTCAAACTTCCGGCATTGATCACACCGGTTTTACCGACGATCATTCCCTGCGGAGAAACAAAGTAAAGATTTCCGCCGACCTTTTTTTCTTTTATTGCGTTATTAACGGAAATCTCTTTTAATGCGTTAACCGTTCCGTTAACGGAAATCTTGTTGTCAACAAAGTTTACTAAATGGTTTGTATTTTCCGGGAGAATCATATCCACAAGGTGCTTTTCTCCTACTTGGAACTTCGTGAACTTATTTGCGGCAACCGATCCGTTTATGTGGGACGTCGAAATTTCGTGATGCAGGTTGTTTTTTGAACTGGTGATCGTTGTACCTGTCCAATTAGGATCTACGGTAATGGCGTGATCTAATGCTTCTGCAACAGCTGTTAAAGGAAGCGTTAACAAAGAGGCTTCCAGTACCAGCAATTCCACCGGAACGATTAGCGACGAAGCTTCCTTGCCGTGGGCGCGATGATTTTCATCCGTGACAACGTGTATTCCTCGGCAAACATTCCAAATAACTTTGTAGATCTTATTCATATCGTTATCCTTACCAGACAGCGTTAATCACGAAATCGAATCGTGCTTTACTCACGTGTTCCGAACCCACGTTTCTCTTAAACGGGAAAGAGACCGTCGCTGAGCCGATCAGCCAATCTACCGGTCTCCAAGAGGCACCGATGCCGGCAGAGCTCAAACTTTTATCTTTATATGGCGAATCTCCGCCCAACCGTCCTGCGTCTAAGAAGGCAAAGACGTTGGAGCCCTTCCCGTCTAAGTGGTATTTCGCTTCTAAATTGATCCAGGCGCCGTTATAAGCAGAAATCGTGTCGTTCTCATAGCCGCGGACACCCGACGAAGTTCCTAAGTAGAAAGAATCTCCGGAAGCCATTTCACCGCCGCCCAGATATCTTTGTGCTCCGGCATTCACGGTATAGCCCCAGTTTTTCCAAAGCCGGTGATCCCAAGTTAAATAACCCGTCAGACGGCGGTAACGGGAGGCGTTATCGAATGTGTAGTCTTTCAGCCAGGATTCAATGTATTGACCGTTGGCGTAGAGCGTCATACCTTCTTTCAGCCAAAGCTGCTCCAGGCCGGCTGTGAGGCTCTTCACCGAAGTATCGCTGACTGTCAAAACATTAAACATTTCGGTTTCCGAAGTTTGACGGGCCGCTTGTAGGTAACCAGTAAGCTTTGAGGTCGAAGTCACATACAAAGGATGGTCGAGTCTCAATGACAGATATTGAGAATGTCCTTTGACATCAAAGCCCTCTGACGGTCCGTCAACCACTTTTACGCGGCCGTAAGAATAACTTGCTGTTAATCGAGTTCCGAAACTATTGAGCGGAACAGAGTAAGAACCCATAAAGCTTCTTGAACCATGGGAAAACACGCCGATCAGCTGAAGCCGATCACGCCACCCCAACAGACTTCTTTCCGTGAAGCTGACGCCACCGCGGTAACGGCCGGACGATTTAGAGCCGGAAGAATCCGAAAACAAAGTGAAGGTACGAGGATCGGGCTCTTGTACAAAGATCTCATAGTCCGTTGTTTCCGGTTCTTGTCCTGCTCTCATGTCCGCTGAGAGCTGAATGTCATTGGTTATGTTGAACTTGACCAAATCATCCAGCATTTCCCGGTAATTAGAGACTTTACCTTTTTCAAGATCAAAGGCTCTCAGGATATAACTGCCTCGAGTTTTAAACTCTTTTCCTTCCACTGCCGAACTTAAAAAGACTGCTCCGGTCTTACCTTCGACTAAGGTAATCATTAAAACGCCCTTAGAAATTCTCTGGGGCTGAAGAACTGCTTGGCAAACTACGTAGCCTTTTTGGCGATAAAGGCGGTTAACCGCCTCAAGCATTGCTGTGAGCTCTTTACCTGTGACAACCTTACCCACAAATGGCTTTACTGCTTCGAGTGTTTCTTCATCCGTCAAAATCTGACTCGGTGTGAAATGAACCGAAGAAAGAAGGAAACGAATGCCATCTCCGAATTTCTGGGACTCTGAGGCAGAAAGTGCTTTTTCTGCCGCTTCTTTTGCCTGCCTTCTAATTTCACGTTCTTGCTCTATAAGATCAACTCTTTGAGCTTCATTCAAGAGTCGGCGGACATCTCGCTGAGGCAACGTAACATCTCGCTCCATAGAAGCAGAGATAGCGGGGTTAACTATTTGTGCTTGGACACTAAAAGACAAAAAAGTCAGTACCCCTAAACAAACAAGTGTCGGCAGTTTATTCATTTCCTTGGGATTCTTTATGTTTATCGAAAGATTTTAACAGACGGGGTAGTCTTGAATTTTCAGAAACCGAAGAGAGTTTTTTATTTATATTCAATGAGAAAAATAGATTATTTCAAAATAAACAAAAGTTCACCCAACTCTTATTTCGGGGTTATTTCTAATAAAAATTACGACTAACAAATTAAGAATGTTTAGCTTTCTTCACTTTTAACTTTCAAAATGATTTTCATTTGGCAAGAGAGAATTCTCAGTAAGCGTTTTGCTTGGCTTTTCATGTTTTTCGTGAGAGTCGTCTGAAATTGCGATAATTTTTGTCCGAACCACCCTCCTTCAGCAAAGCGGTTCAAATTATCAACAAAAAATGAATTCACGCAGCCTTAATGATTAAGGAAGATGCTCGACGTATACTCACGTTTGGAGGAACAAACAAATAGAACAAATACTTAGATTTTGAAAAAAATTGAGCCTTGATTTCTTATCAAGGCTCCGACCCACGAAGTCGACCGAGGGGACAGCTTCGAGTTTGAAGTGGTCTAAATGCTACAAATTAAATAAAACTTTTCTAACTGCCTTGAGAAATCAAGGCAGTTTGTTCTCCAACTGTTTCACGCTTTCAAAGACCATCTGCTTATAGAAACGGCGGACAAATTCTGTGTGGAAATCCATATTGTTGAAATACGAAAACGTGAAACGCTTCGGATCCTGGCCGACTTCTTTTTCTTTGGAGTCTTCATGGCCTATGAACATATGATCTGTCTTCGGAGAAACTTCTAGTTCTGGCTTATCTTTTAATTTGACTGCCATCTTCATCGTCATGTCGTATTCATAGACGATCTTTTCCGGATGATTGTCCGGATCCGCCTTTTTGGCTTCAATCGCAGCCTTTGTCTTCGGATCCATTGCGCGGGTCAAATCAATTACCACTTCGCCTTGCCTGTCTTCCGCGTCTTCCTTCACAATCTTGAAGAGACCTGTCTGTTCAAGATAGCGTTCGGAAGCGAGCCAGAGACCGTAGTGTTCGCGCCAGTCAGCCGGACGTTTATCAAACGGTTCCGTCACAATAGGACGACCTTCCCACAGATAATTTAAACCTTTAGCGGTTCCTCTACTTTCCTGAACTGATCGGCTTCTATCACGGTTGTCGGCTGAACAAACCAGCTTTCTCTCGGATAGTCTTTATGGTCATAAGCGCAGCCGCTCAGAGCCAAACTCAATGCGCAGACCGAAGCTGCTAATAATGTCGTTTTAGTATTCATGATGCTTATTCTGTTAGGTAAACGAGTCGGGATGGGAGGCACGGAATCTATTCCGCGCCGTTCCATCAGCTATGCGTTCAGCGTTTGCTTAGAACATGTACTTGATGCCGATCTGAGCGGTTTCGTTGTGGTATCCGGACTTACCGGCCTGTACGCCAACAGTTGCCCAGCCAAGCGTGTTGCGGCTTAAATGACCTTCTAAGCCCATACGGAACTCCCCGAGGTTTCTCCCGCCGTCCATATAGACCTTGTCAGTGCCCATTTGAACGCCGGCCTTCTTGCTGTTATGAATCCAGTTGCCTTCAATGAATCCGAGTCCCTTATTCATATAGTTAGCATGAAGTCTTGCGCCGACTCGGAGCGTGACATTATCAGTTCCCAACTGGCGATATTTCGTCCCGAAAGAATCATTAGCGGAATTAGCCTTAACGCCGTCCCATACTAATTGGGCTTCCGGCTGAAATGTCCAAATCAGCTTGTTGTAATCCTTCGATCCGCTTTCTCCGATAGGAATCGCGTAACCGGTTTCAACCGACCAAACCCAGCCGTGTGATTTGAACTTGAATGGAGAAATTTCATCTGACCAAATCTTGTTGTCATAACGACCGAAGAGCAGCCAACTATCAACATAGAAACCGTCATCAGGGCTATTGCCTGTATACAGAGTTCCGTAGACACCTAAGGAGTAACCGTCAGAACGGGATTTTGCGCTATCCCAAGAACGGCTGTCAGAGCGGTTGTAGAGACCACCGGCAAAGACACCGCCGATATACTTCCAATCTTCGTTAAATTCGTTTCTCAGCAAATCGCCGCCGATCTGAGTAACGGCAGTGTTGGAATGAGTCTTACTCTGTCCACCTGCCATGCGGAAGTGAGAGTGAGAACCAACCTGACGGACCCAAGCTGCTGCAGACTTTTCTTCTCCGTCAAACGGGTCAATGTAGTAAGCCTGACCAAAGCGGTCGTGCAGTCTCATGTGCATCTTGGCCCAAGATTGAGACGCTCCCACGTAAGCACCAGCTTCCGGTCTGAGGACTAGATTTTCTTCTTCCTTCGGAGGTACTAAGGGTTCATAGTGACCTTTGTCGTCCGAGTTATAGAGCACCCAAGTTCTTTGCGAACCTTGCTCTTCATCGTTGTAACCAAGACTATAAATCCATTTATAGGCCTCATTGTCTTTAGCAACAACACCGAAAGGCTGCATCTCAAGCCGAAGTTGATTTCCTTCAATTCCCTTATCAGCAATAACGAAGATTGGAATACCTTCGCTCTTTATCGTCTTTTCACCGCGAGCTTCTTTGAAGATTCCACTAACTGGGATCCTGCTATGGTCATCGCCGAAGGAGACCTTAGAAGTACCGGAGGCAGTTTTTGAGTGAATCACGTCAACGTAAGAATTGTTGGGGCCCTGGACAAGACCGCGATAGTGGATAACGGATCCTTGCTGACCTTCATATACCTTTGCAATGTTAACGTGGTTCAGATTAGACGCATTATCGGGACCGCCCGAAAGAAATACTTCGCCTGCATTTCTAATTGCTCTGATGAATGCCGCGCTTCTTGGGTCAATATCTCTAGTAACGGCCGGTTGGGCACTATTGAAATATAAAGCAGAGCCAGAAGATACGTCCGCCAAGGCGTTAACTAAAGAATTTTGGTCGTTCAAGTTCACTGATGCTGCACTTAGAACGTAGCTACCATTAAAGTTTTCATTTGAGCTGTAGATTGATGAGCGTCCGTTCTTAACTTCAAGTTTAGAGTCTTCATTCCCTTCCAGAGATCCGTAAACAGTAACTAATTCGCCGGAAATAGGACCTTCAACCGTCAATTCTCCGCCAGTTTCTCCTTTCAACTTAGCATCGGTTTCATCGGGAGCTGACAATTTAACAGTTGCACCCTTTGCAACATTTAATCCGCCGACTGTTTGAGTAAAGCCCATTAATTCATATGTACCATTTGTCGTTCCTGCAGGATCAAGGGCAAACTCAACTAATTGAGTGTGACGATTAGCCGAACCTAATGCATTATCCAAGCCTTGCACTAAGTGGGCGTTAGAACCAACTGTTGTAACGCCAGTGTAACTGCTTTGATTTTCAGTTAAGTTTTGCTTTTGATACGGGTTTTCCTTATCGCCAACTACAACTGATGTGTTGTCAGCGATATACAGACCTCCGTTACCGGTCACCTGTGCAGAGAGCTGGTAGCGCGATCTTTCAAAAGTTTCACCTTCTTTCAATCCATGTAGGACAAGCTGCTGCCCATTGGCAACTTCAATTGACTTGAGCCAATACTTAATGCCCACACCACCTTCTTTTCCTTCTTCAGTGGCTTTGCCATTGAATTCGCTAACAACGGTTGTTTTATCGATACCCAACTCGTCAAACTTTTGATCTGTACCATCAAAATGCATGTATTTATAAAAACCATACGTGGCAGAAGCTACAGGAGTTTCTCCTCCTTGGTAGATATAGAAGCCAGGAATCTCAATCGTCATATCTTCCCAGCTTGTGGAAGTATCGCCGTCTTCGACTGGTTTTTTATAGTACAACTGGTCTCTATCGGCGTTCATAAATATGCCAATCGCGGTATTGCCGAAAGCCTTTGTATCTTGGCTTGGGCTACCATCAGTGGGATTTCTAAAAGCTTTAATTTGATCAAAATCAATGGCTACCGCTCTAACGTCGTTCCCGTCTCCATCTTTGCCTTTATTTACGCCCAAGTACAAAACTCGACCATCGTAGTGATAGCGGAATTGATGCATCAAGGCCTCAGAATGGTCTGCGGCTGCAGGACCTGAATCATTAGATACATTGAATACCATTCCGTCGTCATGGGTTAACAGAGAAAGTTCGCCTTTTTCATACTCATGACGTACCTTTTCTTTATTGTCCCCTTCGAAAAGGCTACTCTTGGTCTCTAAAGAAGTGCCTGATCCTTCAACTTTATTTGTCAAATTTGTATATGCAGCGACCCAGAAATTGTGTTTTCCGTTTGTGGATGCACTATCTTTTTCATTTCTTTTGGAAAGACTAGAGTGAAAACCGGTCCTATTTAAAATGTACGAACCCGCTACCAACTGTCCAAGTCTTATTGCCTCAGCGTTATTCGGATCTGAAATCCTTACAAGTCCTGTATTATCAGAGGTATTACCTGGGCCATGTTCTTCTTCGTTGTAATTCGGATAGAAGTTTTGAACTACATTAGTAATTTCACCTGGCTGCAACTGATTAGGGTCAAAATATTGACCGAAGTGAACATACCTTGCATAAACACTATCCGCAGTATTTGAACCTGCTAGATAAACTATACCTCTTCTGCGATTTACAGGGCTAAGTTCATCTTCATTAAAGAAAATTTGGCCCTCATCTGCGGCATAGTCTTTCGTCGTATCTTCTTTAGTATCTGCAGTTGCAGTTCCGTAGATGGCATTGCCTTTTAACGTATTAACATTGTGGAGAGAAACCACGTTCGAATGTAGTTGACGGAGTTCACCACCGCCTGAAAGTCTATTTTGAAGTTCAAATCCGCCGTAAACATTACCATTGATAACAGAATTTTCAATTGCAACTATGTTGTCTTTCGCGGATCCAGCAGAGTAACCTCCAAAAACAGCGTAGGAAGACCAGTTTGTAGCAGGGTTGTTGTTAGGAGAATTATCTGTCGAGTAATTGTAGTTAGAATTCAGACCTAAATGGCTATTGGAAATAGCTACAATGTTACCATTGGCTATCGAACTTTCGATTTGATAGGCGGCCGAATCTTTGTCATTAAAGCCTGTGTTTAGACGATAGCTGTAGAAACCTCTTCCTCCGACAAGGCCGATTGTTTCAGTTTTTTTAGTTTGCCCGACTAATGTAGCATCTGTAACCTTGACAAAGTTATTTGATGCATCCCAGCCTTCAGCTCCCCAAATACCGGCTCGAGAGGTGATATCGGCCTTTCCAGCACTTTGATCTTCAAATGCTTTAATTCCCTTTAACGTACTCCCGTGAATATATACTTCATTAAATGTTGTAGAGTAACCCTTATATGATTTTGTTAGCTCCTTCTGGGCAGATCTTCCGCCGAACATAATTTGAGCGGAGATTACTGAATCTTTCCCCATTGTTACATTTAATGTGTTGAAAGACGACTCTCCCTTATCATCGCCGTAATAGTCATTTCTTCCACCGTAGAACTTTCCAGTGACTGAAGAATTTTCTTCCATTACCAAGTTCAACACAAAACGTGAATCTTTGTTACCGGTAGCTTCGGTATAGACTTTATTCGGATCATTTTGATTATTACTGGTTAAGTAATAATCCCCTGTTGTACCAACTAACTTAAGTACTCCATTCTCCTGCTTAATGGAGGAATTCCCTAGAATTGGCTTTACAGTATCAGAATTCCCCATTATTGAGCGAAACGTTGCTGCCGCGTAAATCCTCTACGAATTATCGACCTTATTATCAGGCCCTGAGATCAATCCTCTACCTGAGAAGGTTAAGGTCAGTTCTTTATTCTCTTGTCCGTTAACCTTATTTAGATAGTAAAAATGACCCACGGTAGGACCATCAACACCGTCAATATAGCTGCCCGTATCCACTGATATAGCATTGTCGCTTGTTGTTACAGTTACAGTCGGAGTCTCGGCATTGGCAGAAGCCAGTACCAGGAAAGAAGAAGCGACCATAACTGCAAGTATATTAACTTTAAATGGACAAAACCTAATAGTAGAAAACGAATGAATATTATGGGGGTAATATGATAGATGTAGCATTTTGTATTTTCCTCGGGGTTTTATATAGTTTATGAATTTATTATAGGAACGAAAGACGTAATTATTTGTAAGTATTTTTCGTACTAATTAGATGGAAAACCCTTAGTAAATAACCAACCTATATTTTTCCTTACCCAATTGAAGGTATGTACAACGCTACTTAAGTTCCTTCGATTCTCACGGTCCAAGTAACTAATAGCTAAACCCTGAATATCAGGACCTCTTCTCCGATATTTCCATTTATTGATTATGAAATTCTCAATAGAAATTTCGTAGACTTCAATGCCCAATTGAAACAAATTTTCAGGTTTTTCTGAGGGATTCTTTGCTTGAAAGCCTATAAAACGCATATTTTCTTTTGAGTTGAATCTTTTTCAAAAGAAAATGATTAATCTCAATCGCTTGATTCCTTGTGAAAATATCCCCATACCTAACATTTATAAAAATTTAATCCCGCTCTTTCTTAAATTTCCTATGGATCTCTTTAAATCTTCACGCCTTTTTCAGACAAAAAACGCCCCCCTGGGCGGCTCGTAGAAAAATCAGAAAGTTAAGAATTACATCGGCGAAAAAACTACCACCAGCATCATCTTGAAATCTTCTTCACCATAGACTGCATGCGGATGATTAGCCGGCATGACAATGCTTTCACCTTTCTCTAACAAGTAAGGCTTTCCGTCAATCATGATCTTGCCCTTACCATCTAAGCAGGTAACAAAAGCATCACCGGTGCTTTCATGTTCACTAATGCCTTCACCTTTTGCGAAAGCAAATAACGTGATGCCAACACCTTTGTTTTGAACCAAAGTCTTGCTTACCACTTGTCCGGCTGCATATTGAACTTGGTCTGCTAATTTCAGAACTTCAGCAGAAGCGATATTTTTTAAATAAGCCATTTTTAACTCCTTGTGTTTTAAAACGTTTTAAGAAGTCTATGGCTCCTTGAGAACAAGTCAATTTAATAGCGTCTTCTTTTGGGCAGTTGCCTTAAGCGCAACTGCCTCTCAATCTCAATTATTTTTTAAAGGCGTTACAGTCTATACTCCGAAACCTTCCCCTCACACGGATATCCATCGGTTACCCAAAGTTTTCCGGCCGTCACGTCCATCACCATGGCATAAACAGAACAATAACGTTCTCCGTTGATTCGAGGATCTTCGTGATAACAAATCGACTCAGGAAAGTTGTCGTGATTGCTTAAAAGTTTGAAAATCTCCTTCTCTCCGATCCTTCCGCCGTGTTTCTTCAACCATTTTTCCATAGTGTTGTAGCGTGTAAACGTCGAAGGAATAAAACTTTTGGCTTTATCCTGAGGTGCGATGAGGGAAGAAAGATAATGATTCGTATGGATTAAGGACTCCCCTTGACTCATGATGACATCGAATTGATCAGGAGAGAATTCAATCACCATCTCAAATCCGCTGCGAGTCGCGATATTAAAAGCACCGGAACCGGCTCTCGGAAGCATAGAAACCGCTTTAATTGCTTCTGTTGCCAAACTGGAATCCAGAACTTTCCTCATCATTAGGTGAAGCGGAACGCCGATTTTTCCTTTTCCGACAGAAGTCGCATTCAGGCAGATAGAAATACCTTCCGAATTCAGTCCTTTTCCTCCTACCATGCCTGCCTCACAAATCATGAGAATGCTAGGCTCACCTTCTTGATGGACCTTAAGAACCACAGAATTTTGTCTGGCACTTGCCATCCAATCCCAAGTTTGCCCCATAAAAACGTGACCGTTCTTTCCGCGCTCAGAAGGAATGATGATGCAGGAGCAAGCATCGGCTTTCGCAAAAAGCACCTCGCTTCTGCAATTCAAAGTCAGGATGTCTTCAAAGCTTCTTCCCGAGCCCTCAGCAATGCCTTTCATTTCCTCAACATATGGAGGGCAATACTTCTCAATCACAGGAAGAAACTTCATGGCGAGTTTCTGTGCCTGCGGCCAATCAATATTCGCGGATTTTTCGAACGCGGAGGAATAAAAGTCAATATTTCTCTTAATCGCTCCCGAAGCCGATGATCCGTAGCGTTTTCCTCGTTCAAAGGCTGTCCCCTTAATTTCTATCAGTTGATAATAAGGCTTTGCATTTAACTGAAGTTTTCTTTCTTTAGGAACGACCAAATCAGAAACGGTTTTCGCCCGAACCCCTTGGCTGACAAGTAACCCGGAGGAGATTCCTAGAATTAACTGGCGTCTAAGCATCACTTCACCCTAAAATTTTCTTCGTTCGAATACGAAACATTATGTTCTGAAAACATTCTCCATTCGTTTTAGAAGATACGATTTCTTGTCGCCTAAAAAATGGCAATTTTTTGCAAGCCTCGCTCCACCCTTTTTGAGATAGTTAGAAAAAACAAAAGAACTCTATATGGCAACCATCTCACGAACCATTAGACATGACGAAGTGCTCGGGTTGGAAGCATTCTGCCTTCAGGGCTATGCTCAGCCTTTCCCTAGGCACTTCCACGACTACTACGTCTTGGGTTTCGTGGTTTCCGGTGAGCGGGAGCTCCTTTGCAACGGGCTTAACCTTCAAGTCTTTCCTGGCAATCTCTTAATTTTCAATCCTCGTGACAACCATGAATGCGTCTCGACGTCTCGAGCACCGCTCCTGCATTACCTGGGATTCAATATTCTTAAGAAGCGAATGGAAGAAATTTCAATGGAACTCACCGGTGAGAGTTGTCTTCCGCAATTCAAACCAACTGTCTTTTCCGACGAATCCGCCGGCAGTACTTTTTTGGAACTGCACCAACTCATCATGCAGCGTTCCGATGAACTCAGGAAAGAAGAGTTGTTCTATATCCTCTTTTCAAGGTTATTCGGAAACTATGCCCACACCTCATTGCGATCGTTCCCCCTCAGATCCACTCAAATTAAGAAAGCCTGCGAATACCTTGAGTCACACGCTTCGGAGACAATAACCTTAGATGACATTTGCCGAAGAGTCTCTGTCAGCAAGTCCTCCTTAATCCGCTCTTTCAGCGAGCAGTTAGGCCTTACGCCTCACAGCTATCTCATGAGCATTCGGATCAAAGAAGCTCAAACCTTTCTTAAACAAGGCATACCTCCATCACGCGCGGCATTAAAAAGCGGCTTTGCCGATCAAGCGCATTTCTCAAACGTATTTAACCGGCTAACAGGATTAACGCCAGGCAGTTACCAGAATGTTTTTCTAAAGAAGGCGCCCTCTTCCAATGACTCCGACTAACTCAAATACAACCGCTCATCTAGCGGCTCTCCTAACGATCCTTTGTTGGGGAACAACGTTCGTCTCCACCAAGGTGCTTCTGCAAGGTTTTACGCCGGTGCAAATATTGCTCATTCGTTTTTGCATCGGCTTCGCTGCTTTGTATTTTCTGTCCGCTAAAAGTACTTGCCAATTGACACGAAGACAGAATGTTTATTTGGCTTCGGCGGGTTTTCTCGGAATTTGTCTCTATTACCTACTGGAGAACATCGCTCTCACCTACACGCAGGCAAGCAGCGTCGGTGTCATCATGTCAGTGTCCCCGTTTTTTACGGCGACATTTTCGTGCATCCTATTAAAAGAAAAACTACCCTCAGCGGCGTTCTTCATTGGTTTTTGCCTGGCGATTGTCGGGGTCTATTTGCTAAGTTTTTCCGGAGGGACGATGGCGGTCAATCCAAAAGGAGATTTGTTGGCCATATCTGCCGCTGCCGTTTGGGCTTTGTATTCAATCCTTATGAAAGAAATCGGAAAGTTCGGCTTTCCGACAATATTCGTCACACGAAAGATTTTCGGATACGGAATCCTCTTTATGCTCCCGGCACCATTATTCGAGTCATGTCTGAACTGGCAAAGGATTTTTGAACCTGTCTTCTTCTTTAATCTTTTGTTCTTAGGTCTTGGCGCATCCGCCATGTGTTTTGTGACGTGGAACTTTGCTGTCAAAGTTCTCGGAGCGGTAAAGACAAGTGTGTACATCTACCTTGTTCCCGTCATCACCGTTCTCTGTTCTGTCGTAGTTCTACACGAAACCATTTCTACACGCGCCGCGTTAGGCATCCTATTAACGCTTATCGGTTTGTTGCTTTCGGAAATAAATAGCCGGAAGAAGTGTTAACTTTGACTACGCGCTTCTTGCTGCCATCCTGCTGCTCATTCTGTCTATGGACTGTTTCAATTGTGATCTTTGGACTACGTTCATTCCAGTAACGAGGACAAAGTCGAATCAGACTGGAAGACTAACTGCCTTAATCTCGACCAAGCAGACAATTTTTTTAGATCACATCTCCAAAATTTTAAGCAAATAAGTATTTCTACTTATAGGAAGAACAATCTTGCCTGGAAGTAGTCGGCAATCACCGGGAAGGCTGATGTGAAAATCTAGACTTACATTAGGAAGGAAAATTTTGGCAGGAAGGTGTTAACACCGACCTGCCAAATTCGATTGTTTTCCTATCCCTTAAACTTAAAGAGCTGAGTGCGAAGAGCCTTCAATGCCTTAAAACAGTTGAGCTTGTCATTAACCGTCATTATTTGATTCGCAAGCAAATCAATGAAGTTCCTCATGCTGAACTCTGTTCCGATGATATGGAAGGACTTTTAGAGGCCGGAGGAATTCGAAGTTAAAAAGGTGATTGAACTTCGTTGGACGTCTCCTCCCCTAATCGTCGAACTTTCTGATTAAGGTTGAGAGACTCATTTAGCAGGAGCCGAATTTTTACCTGCGTTTTCAGTGTAATGCGAATAGACCTTCTTGGCGATATCGGCCATGATCTTTGCATTTGCTGCATCGGTTTCTTTTGAGTCTTTAACTAAAACTGCCAAATAGCATTTCTCGCCTCCGGGCATATAAATAACGCCCACGTCTGCATCGCACATTCTGATGCCTTCCGGTGTTCTGTATGACATTCCGGTCTTATGGCCAACTTCCACTTCTTTCGGCAAACCGGCTCTGAACTTGTCTTTACCCGAGGCCGAAGCAAGCATGGCCTTTTCTAAGAAAGCGAAATGCTCATCAGAAAGGACCTTTTCTGTGTAGACCTTTCTCAAGAGCTGAGTTACAGACAACGGCGTTGACCAATTGTTGTAGCTTTTTCTGATGTCCTGCTCCATGGACTTTTCGGTTTCGATCAACTGGATTCGATCGATACCCAAGTTCTTAATGAAGTCATTCACATTTTGAATTCCGCCCACAAAATTAATCAGCCAGTTACAAGCATTGTTGTCGCTCTGAGAGACCATATAGTTGATTAAGTCTCCATAGGACAAAGTGATTTTCTTAGACTTGTATTTTTTGTACATCGGACTCCAAGTCTTCGTGTCGATGTCAGATGGTCCTAGCGTAACAACTGCAGTTAAGGGGATGCCTTCCTTTTCCATTTTCTTTAGAACAGCAAGTGCAATATGGAATTTGAAGACGCTCATTAAAGGATATTGATCATCGTTATTCGCGGTGAAGGCATCGTCTTTGTAAAGAACCGCGACGCCGACTTGAGCTTTTTTGCCTTTAATGACTTCTTGAATGTCAGAAGTTAGATCTGATGCCGAGACTGAAAGGACTTGAAAAAGCAAAAGGCTCGATACAACGGCCTTACTAAGCAAGCTTCTTGATTTCATCAAAATACCGACAGTTATGATTGATCAAATTAGAAGAGGATTTTACCAAAAATGATTTGGACAGACAATTCGGCGATTTCAATTTAGAAGCAGAGAGGCCGCTTTTTCGATTACAGCCAAAAGCGGCCGCCCGATTCTATGAATGGTTAGGATGTTTTCCTTGGTGATTAAACTTCTTTCCAACGGATAAATTTTCGTTCTTCAAGTGAGAAAACTAAAGCAACTTTGATCAGATTTTCTGATGAAGAATCGTCACCATATCCTTTGAGTTTCAGCTGCTCGACAGCTTCTTCGAGTTTTTGATCCGGATTTTCTTGGTCGCGGGAAACCTTAAATTCGAGGATCCAATGCCGGTTGTTTACTTTAACTTCCAAATCACTGCGTCCGTGAGCAGTATGGTGCTCCACTTTAGGCTCTAGTCCGGCTCCTGCAAAATACACCTGAGTAAACGCTCTGACTGAAGCTTCATCTCTTACCGGATATCGCTGATAATCAATTGCTGCAAAAAGACGATTAAGGATGTGGACAAGAGCCTCGGCTGATTCTTCTGACAAAACTTGGACAATTGGACCCGCTCCTACTTGTCCGGCGCTTCTACCCGTCAAGAGGTGCTCAACGTACAGTTGGCCCATAGCCTTCTTTACTTCAAGATTGGGATAATCTAAATAAACAGTATCTCCATACTTCACTGCTTTGATGGTCAAATAACCTGTCTGAGTGAGAAGACCTAAGTCAGACAAAGTGTCGGCGTCCGAACTCCCTGATAGAGTTGATAAAGAAATAGTTTTTTCTCTGCCATATTCCTCAGGACTTCTCATCGCATGGGATTTCAAATATTCCATCAGAACTGAAGGCTTACCGCCGCTTTCAAACCAATAGTCCAAGAGACCGTTTCTCGGGGATGCAAAGAAGTTTAGAAGAGACCAAGGGGCAAATACTCTTTCTGTGGCGCTTCTTTCAAAACAGAAACCATCATAATGTCTCATTAACGCCCCCAAGAGCTCAGAACGTGTTAAATCTAAAGCTCGAGCAGCGCAGGCTAGGTACGGCGAGAAGTATTTCTCGATTTCTTCTTTCGTATAGCCTAAAAGCTCTCCGAACTCCACATCCAAGGAAAGGTCTGACAAATTATTAAGGGCAGAAAAAATTCTGGTTTTGTTGAACTTAGTAATCCCTGTAATGAAGACAAATCTCAGTGCCCCGTCGTTGGACTTTAGGATCGCATAAAAATCCGAAAGGAGGCTCCTGACTTTTTCGAACAATTCGAAATTACTTAAACAAGAAGTCAGTGGTGCGTCGTATTCGTCAACAAGAATAACTAGAGAGTTGGGAGCCTGTTTTTTTAACCATGAAGATAATTGGCTAAAAATTGAAGTTCCGGTTTTGTCAAAGTTAAAACCATAAGGGGCGAAATTGTCTATTAAACGGTCTCGCAAATCATCCCTGAATTTCTCCAAACCGAAATCAGGTCTGATTTCCGAAAAATCCAACCTAACAACGTTGTAGGTCTCAGTTTCTTTCCATAGCTTTTCAATGGTCAAGCCTTTGAAGTCTCTAAGTCCAAACTTGAAGAGTGATTCAAACGTTGAGATCAATAGTGATTTACCAAATCTACGGGGCCGCGCGAGAAAAAATTTCCCGGGGCGAATGGCTATTTTGTATATAAGCGCTGACTTGTCGACATAAATCTGATTCCTTAACCTTAACGTTGCGAAATCAGACGTGCCAAGCGGCAGCAGACTTAACTCATCCATCCCCTTCCCCTTAATTCTAAAAATCTGATTTAGTCAATTTTACCAAAGCATGATAAAAGTAACTTTAACATCGAACCCCGAGACAGTTCTCCTGCATTTGCGGCTCTAAAAATATTTCTCCCCAGTATTTGGAGTTATTACGATTGTTCCAAAACCATGTACTAATCGTTCCATTCCTACTTAAAATAGAACGAAAAACATCATGTTTTGGAACGAAAATGTCTGCCCTCCGCGAAAAAGAATCAGAAATCCTAACCTCTCTTTCAAACTCCCCCAAAAGTCTTTCAGAGCTAGCGGAGGAATTAGGCGCCGGCTTTTCCAAAACAACCGTCCATCGAATAGTTACATCTCTTGCGAAGGACGGCAGGATCGTTGCGAGTGGTTCCGGCAGATCCGCAAAATATGAAATAACAAGCGTTGGAAGGCTGTTTAATCCCATAACTCCAGAGGAATACTTCCGGAAAGAACAAGACGACCGTCAAGCACTGACCTCTTTTAACCATGAGTTGTTTGAAACGCTTCTTAATCATGATCTGTTCTCCCAGGAGGAAATGGAAAGACTCACAGAACGACAAAGAGAATTCGAAGAACGCCGGAAAGGACTTTCGCCTATACTCCGACGGAAGGAAAAGGAGAGATTTGCCATTGATTTATCATGGAAATCCTCCCAAATTGAAGGCAACACCTACACACTTCTTCAAACCGAATCACTTTTCAAAGAAGGAAAACACACCAAGGGCAATACAAAAGCAGAAGCCGTCATGCTTCTAAACCATCAAGCTGCTTTGGATTACGTCCTCAACAAACCTGATTACTTTAGAGAATTAACAGTTCAAAAAATCCTTGAGATTCACCGCTTTCTTACGAAAGGACTTGGAATACCGAACAAAATCCGGTCCGGGCGAGTCGGAATTACCGGAACAAATTACAAGCCTTTAGCCAAAGCGAATCAAATCCAAAAAGCTCTCCAAGATTTGTGTGATCTCATTAATTCCAAACGAAACGTTCTAGAAAAAGCCTTTATCGCTCTGCTCTTCATTGCTTACATCCAGCCATTCGAAGACGGAAACAAAAGAACGGCAAGAATCATTTGCAATGCTTTGCTGCTCGCAAACAAATATTGTCCTATCTCGTTCAGAACCGTTGAGCCGGAAGATTATCGTTACGCGACATTGCTTTTTTATGAGCAGAACTCGATTCTTTCTTTCAAGAAAATGTTCATGGAGCAGTTCGAGTTCTCTGCGGCCAATTACTTCTAAGGTGGTCGCTTCTTTTCGTTTTATCTAAATAAGGATTAGCTTGAGTTTAGGCAACGGACCATACTGTAATTCGTTTGTCTGGTTTGGAAAACACTATGGCGATTCTCAAGAACTCGTTTCTCCTGCTCGGCATTCCGGCAGTCAGTTCTTCTAATTGCCCCACCGCAACTTGCAGCAACTGTTCCGCTTTTTGATCCGGACGGCAATATTCGAGAGCCAAAACAATTGTTCTCTCTCCGACATGGACTTCTAAAGCGCTGTCTTCCTTCCCAATCACTTTGATCACCTGCGCAAGTCCGACATCAATCATGGCGATCTGTAGAAGAGCAATGACACTGGTTGCATCCTCGACCGAGTAAGCCGCGTAATCTACTGATTCCAGCAACCTGTTGAACATGCGTACAAGCCTCTCCGGATTTTCTTTCGCAAGCCTAATGGCGAAGTCCGTAACACCTGCTTGTTCAATAGTTTTTCCTAGCAGCTGATGCAAGTACATACCAGCCATCGCATGCCGAACTTCTTCGGTGGAATAGTCAACAATGGCGATGTTGCTATCCACTGATTTGATGGTGAGGTAACCTGTCTGAGTCATTAGATCTTCTTCTGAAAGGCTTTTCCCTTCTACAGGACCACCAAGTTGGGAGAATGAAATGGACTTAACCGCCGTGAAGTTCTTTGGATCCTTCAATGATCCTGACCTAAAGAATTCTTTTAGGACTGAAGGTTGACCGCCGGTTTGAAACCAATGATCCTTGAAACCTCTTTTTGGATAAATAAGGAAGCTTATGATCGACCATGGATTCATAACTTTTACTGTCGCGGACTTTTCGAAACAATATCCGTTGTAGTACTCGGCTAAACGCCGCAGTAAAGCCTCAGACTCCGTCCCAAGTTGCGTTGCGGCGTTTTCTATATATCCCGAAAAGTAGTCTTTGAGTTCTTGGGTAGTGAAGCCAACTATCGAACCGTACTCGGGATCCAAAGAAATATCTGCCAGATTTTTAAGCTCAGAGAGCATACCTGTGTTTTTGAAGTTCATGATTCCAGTGATAAACACAAAGCGAAATGCAGAATCATGAGATCCAATCACAGAAAAGAATTCAGAGATATCTTTCAAAATTAGGTTGAATAATTTCGGATCTTCCAAAGTCGCCGTCAAAGGCGCCTCGTACTCATCTACAAGAAGTACCAGAGAACCAGGCTTCTGGCCCTCTAACCATTCCGACAACTTTTCCAGCAGATCAGCCAGCAAATAACTATCACATTGAAAGCCATGCTCGCTGAAGGAGTTCAAGAGGTGCAAAACAAAATTCAACTCAAAACGTTCGAATCTACTCGAGCAAGTCACAGAAAAGTCCAGCCGGACAACCTTATTCTGCTTTCGTTCTTTCCAGAGCTTTTCGATCTTCAAGCCTTGAAAATCTTGGACCCCGCTGCGGAAGAGCGAGTTGAGCACGGAAACAAGAAGAGATTTACCGAAGCGTCGAGGTCTAGTCAGCAACACTCGAGAATGTTTATCAACCATGGAAAAAATCTGAGCCGTCTTGTCCACATAAACTCTGTCGGACAGACGTATATTTCCAAAAGAAGAAATTCCGAACGGCAATGAGGGAAGAGACATAGAAGAAACCTCAGATAACTCCGGCCATTTTAGACACTGCCGTATTCTCAAAAAATCCCATGTTGCAGGCATACTTGCTTATATTTATTTTGAATTTTTCAAAACTAATTTTGAAAAGTTCTCTTCCCGAGAAGACAATCGACGGCATCCATAGGATCATTAGAGGACCAAATCCCAACCACCATAAGGAGCCACCATGGACGAGAACCATCGCGGAAAAATCAAAAAAGCACCCGCACCGGAAGTTGTGAAATATCTTATCAACCCGGCGATTAAAACAGACCTAGAAAGAAGTTATCAAACCATCCTCGACATCAACAAAGCCCACGTCTTAATGCTTGCCGAGGAAGGCATCATCAGTGCCGACGTTGCAAAGAAGATCTTAGAGTGCACGCAGGAAATCTCTGCAATGGAAGGTCATCCGACCTTTGAAATCAATCCCAATGTCGAAGACCTGTACTTCAATTTGGAGAAGTATCTTCTTGAGCAAACCGGCGCCGAGATCGGGGGCCAGCAGCATACCGCCCGATCCAGAAACGACCTTTTTGCAACAGAAGCAAGAATGGACATACGAGGCTTCTATCTGCGTCTGTGCGGCATGTTCAATGAGCTTCGCCAGAATCTTATTAATTTAGGCAAAGCAAATATCGATGCTGTCATGAGCGGCTACACACATCTTCAGCCGTCAGAACCGATTACCTTCGGTCACTACTGTGCCGGTGTTTTAAATGCTTTAGAGCGTGATTACGAAAGAATCCAAAATGCTTGGAAGGCCTTGAACATTTGCCCTCTTGGGGGCGGTTCCATGGGTTCTACCACTTTCATGATCAATCGAAACAGAACAAGTGCCCTGCTCGGTTTTGACGAACCCATGCAAAACTCCATCGACTGCACGGCAAGCAGAGATTACTGCCTTGAGATCATCGGTACGATGTCTGTTGCTTCCTGCACGCTTTCCCGCTTCGCTTATGACTTGTACATGTGGTCGACGCCTGAATACGGTTATGTTGAAGTCGATGATTCCGTTGCAGGATGTTCTTCCATCATGCCGCAGAAGAAGAATGCGTTGACACTTGAGTGCTGCAAAGGCAAAGCCGCTCATATGGAAGCTTTCTTCGTGTCAGTTTTCAGTTCACTGAAGAATATTCCGTTCACACACTGCAGAGACTCTTCAACCGAAGCTATGCGTTTTGTATGGACTGCTTTGCAGGAATTTGAAGCTGACTTGGCATTGTTAAATGTCACGATCAAGACATTAACGCTCAAGAAAGAAAGAATGCTTCAAGCTGCCGTTCAAAACTATTGCACAGTTACCGAATTGGCTAACTACCTCGTTCGCCATGACGGTATTTCCTTCCGCAGTGCTCATGGCGTGGTGGCCATGTTGGTCGGCTACATGCAGGAACATAACAAGCTAGCCAACGAAATCACAGTGGATGACATCAATCCGATCTGCGAGCTTCTCCTGGGTAAGAAGACCAGTCTTACTGATGACCTGATCCGTGAAGCGCTTGATCCGACAAGAAACGCGATGTCCAAGAAGACAATCGGCGGTTCGAATTCTGAAGAAGTCACCCGTCAGCTCAATCGTCTGCAGGCAAACCTAGATCGAGACAACGTGATACTAGAAAGCAGAATCGGCCAACTTAAAGGCGCCAAAGAAGAATTAGAGCGCAAGGTCGCCGAAGCTATCGCTTAATTAGCTTAACCTCCCACTTTTCCAACCAGGCGGCGTTCCATTTGGAGCGCCGTTTTTACGGCTGAAGGGAAGCTTTCAGACAAGTGGTTTTTTGACCATTGAGATTTTGAGGTTGCCTATAGGTCAATGAGCCTAATTACCTTTCTGTTCCTCAGTGGAAAGCTTTCGGAAATTCGAAGTACAGCTCCAAGCTGATGATCCTTCATATAATTATCAACGAACACGAATGATCAGCTGAGCTTAGATAATGGATAAAAAACAGTGGTCGGAAAATTCCGGTTTCTTCAGTACCGGCACACAAGTCTTCTTAGTAATGGCCGAATGCGGTAATTTGTCGGAAGCATCTTCCGTCTTGGATATGCATCCGTCGACCATTTCTTATCATCTCTCCGAACTAGAAAAAAGCCTAAACCTTCCTCTGTTTGATCATTCCAAAAGGCCCTTAAAGCTCACTTCCGAAGGTTTGAATCTCTATAACGAGCTGAAATATCATTTCTCTTCGCTTAATGTTCGAGTTCAGAAACTAAGACAAAAGAACTTTCTGAAGCCTATTATCCGAATCGGCATCATTGAAAGTCTCTCTCGGAACCTCGGCGTACATCTCATCGAAAAACTTTCCCCTTTGTCCAATGAGATTTCTCTTTTAACTGGGACTTCAGAAAGATTAATCGAGTTAGTTAAGACCCAGACCGTTGACATCGCTATCGCCTGCACTAAGAAAATCGACGAGTCTTTCTTTGCTCAAAAGTACCTGTTTTCTGAACCGTCAGTGTTGGCGCTCCCAAAGGAGCCTCGCTTTGAAAAGGATTTTTTTACCTGGGAAGAACTGAGGTTTTGCGGCCTGCCCTTCCTGAGATACAACCGATTCTCGGGAGGCAGCGAGATGACGGAGAATTTTCTGAATTCTTTGTTCATTCATTTGCCTAACCGAATTGAAGTCGATGACGGCGGCGTCATGCTGAAACTCATCAGCAAAGGTATCGGGTGGAGCTTGGTACGCCCCGCCACATTGGTTCAGCATCCTGACTTGGCCGCACGGGTCCACTTCTGCAAAATGCCGGATCCAGTTATGCAGCGAGAAGTGATTCTGATTTTCGGGAAAAGCGTCAATCCGGAATTGGTTGATACGGTCGAAACTCTCAGTAAAAGTTTCTATGAGGCCGAGCTTTCTAAAGAGTTCAAAAAAATCCTTCAACAAAAATAAAAATAAGGGCTTAAGCCAAAAACCTAAGCCCTCAAAAATTCCCTAAATTATTAGGGCACCTTGAAGTTGTAATAATGGCAGCCGGCACAGTAATTCTTGCCAGCCTGATGGCCTTTGTGGCAAGTCGTGCAAGGCAGATTACCGTCATGCTGAGAATGCGGGTTCATCTCTTCAGGGTTTTTAGGAACAGTTCTCTGAGCTACTTTGTCATAGAAACCATGACATGCAACGCAAGGTTCATGTCTGTCCTTGTCTTCCGGAAGAGCTGCCTTGGGAGCATCCTGCCCGTGACAAGCTGCGCACTGAACGCCTCTTGCAACGTGACGATCTGCTAAATACTGGGGCGTGGTCTGAGCAGCCGCCATGCTCATTACTAAAGTACCCAGGATCGCGGCTAATAATGTTTTCATTTTGTCATCCTTGGAAATTTAAATTAGAGAGCACAAATGGAAAAAGCGACCAAACCTAGGAGTTTGGTTTAGCCGCTAATTCATTAGTACAAATTATGCACGATTAGGAAGTGTTGCAACTTCTTTACCGCAAACCTGACCGAATACCAAGCATTCTGTTAAGTTGCCGCCGCCCTGGTAAACGAACTTAAGGGCAGAAGCAATTTCACCGACTGCATAGAGTCCGGGGATCGGCTGGAGGTTCCAGTCAAGAACTTCGCGCTTAGCGTTAGCAGCGAGACCGCCCTTGGTGTTAGGACCGCCGGCAACCAACGGGCAAGCATAGAACGGGCCATCAGAAACAGGCTGCAACGTGCTCTTTAAGCGGCCGAATTCTTTATCTTCGCCGGCTGCGCAAGCTGCGTTGTAAGCCTTGACGGTTTCAGCGAGAGCTGCGGGATCCATCTTGCCGCCGTTTTCCTGAAGAGCTTTGATCTTCTGGCCAAGTTCTTCAATCGTGTCAGCCTTGAGAATCCAACCCTTCTTCACTGCATCGCTGTTGTCAGCGGCACCGTAGTCAACGAAGCCGTAACCTGGAGTGGAGATGCCGAGGCCGACGAGCGGTTTCTGTTTACGCAGAGTTTCGTCGAAGATGAACCAAGACGGAGAGTTCGGATAGTCGAGTGTGTCGATGTTGAACTTAACTGCTTCTTTGTAGAAGAAGTAACGGCTCGGGTCTTTGGTGACCTTGTGTTCGGCAGCGTAACGTTTACCGTAGTTGTTCACTACGATAGCGTGGCCGGAACCGACGGCAGGAGTGATCATGCCCAGTTTCATTCCGTTGTGGCGGACAGGAGCAGGCATGATGATACGGGAAGCGGCTTTACCGGCTTTCATGATGCCAGCGCCAACTTTCTGGCCCATGGCGATACCGTCGCCTTCGTTATAGATCGTGCCGTAGAAAGCCCAGCCTTCAACGCCCGGACCTTCCAAGAAGGCCTGACGCATCGGCTTGCTGTATTCGTAACCGCCGGAGCAAAGAACAACTGCTTTGCGTGCCTTGTAAGCAACTTTTTTACCGTTTTGATCTGCAATCACACCGATAACTTCGCCCTTGTCATTGGTGACAAGTTCTTTACCGCGTGTTTCGTAATCAACTTTGATCTTGTCTGCACGGGACTTAACGCCGTTGTCAAGGCACAGCCAGAATGCTTCGCCGGAAATTGCTTTTTCTTTCGGGCCGTTGTAGCAGGGGCTGTTGAATCCAGGAGGAATACGGTCAGGATAGGAAGAACGATAAACCTGGTAGCCGCAGTCTTTAGCGCCCGGGAAGTTGGGGAATGCTGCACCCTTGAAGCCGGGAGTAGCAAAAGCCTGAAACTTCGGATCCAGAGACTTCATCCAATCCAAAAGACCTGGTGTGTAGTCTGCCCAAGCCTGTGCGAGACCTTCGGAGACTTCAGGCTGTTCGCCTTCGAGTTTGCCGGGGATGTTTTCGCCGGAGAACATTGCGCGGGCGTATTCTTTCAGGGCAGCCTTGTTTCCAGTTTTGTCCGGGCAGTGGAAGATGCCGCCGGACATACGAGTATTAGAACGGAGCGTTGCAGCAGGCTGACGTTCGATAACGATAACGCTGGCGCCATTGTCAGCAGCCGTGATAGCAGTTGCAGCTCCTGCACCGCCTAAGCCCACAACGATAACGTCCGCTTCTTTATCAAACTTCTGAGCCGGTGTCTGGGCCATGCTTGTTGTAGCAAAACCGCCCAATGTCGCAGCGACGCCTGCTCCTGAAGTTTTCAAGAATGAACGGCGGGAAAAATTGGTCATAAGAAATTCTCCTAGGTTCGCAAGCTGGCTAGGCTTGCTTTTAATAGTATTAATAGCCACTTAAGGTTATAAAGTAATCGGGAAAATATGCATATAGGTGCTTCCCTTGGTAGACAAGGGCTTTGCTTTCATGTAACAAATCTTTAACGAAAGAGATTCTTAAATTTCGTGTTCTTGTTGATCGACGGGATATCTTTGCCGTGATGAGCACTTAATTTATTTCCTCATCGAAGTCCGGAACGAAATAAGAGTCTTTTAATTCCGGCGTCATCTTCTTTAGCGTTGGCATGACGCTTTCTTTGTAGATTCGGCAGATCTCTCTGGCGATACTTTCAAACAACTCTTGAGAAAAATCCGAACGGGAAAGCAGATAAATCTTTCTTTCCATCCCTAAACCCGGAAGTGCGCTCAGTGTAACTTTGTCTAGAAAAGTCGAATGCGTCATCAAACTCAGCGGGCTCGTAATCGTCCATCCGTTATTGTCGATAACCATCGCTAGTTTAATGGCTAGGTTATCGACGTTGATCTTCCCGTTTAATTGTATCCCGTAAGTTAAAAGGAAATTATTGACGAGCTTGCCTCGTCCGCTCTTTTCATACGAGTTAATGAAAGGAAGATTACAGAGAGACAATGACTGCCAATTCTTAGCATGGTTATCTTCAAACTTGAACGCTTTCGGAAATACGGCAACCGATGGCTCCCGAATAATCATCAGCCGGCGCCAATCGGTATAACGCAGAGCCGGATCGGAAGAGATAATAATGTCGAGATCATGCGTGCGCAGGCATTCTAAGAGGCGGTCGGAGCTGCCCGTCAGACAAGTAATACGCCCGACCTTCTTCTTAAACGTAGATAAGAACTGCGGAGCCAGATGCAAAGACATGCTCTCTAAAAAGCCGATTCTTAGGTCACAAAACAAATAATTCTCTTCCCTAACCTGCTCCATGGCCTCTTGAGTGATCTTCATCGCAGGAAGCACCTGACGGTAGAGCCGTTTACCGCTTTCGGTGAGAACCATCGGCTTAGAGCACCGATCAAACAATGTCACCCCTACAGAATCTTCCAGCCTCTTTAAAGAGCGAGAAGCGGACGAGGTACTGATGTTGAACCTCTCTGCTGTTTCCTTTAACGACTTACTCTCACAAACCGATAGAAAGAGAAGCCACTCATGAGAAAATACGGTCTCCGGAACATTCATTGTTGTTTAGCTTTTATGAGGTTGACCAAAGCTTGCACTGCTTCATCCGGTGTGGACCAAGAAGTACAAAGCCTCAGGATGCCCTGTCCCTCTTGCGTTCGCCTGATTACTTTAAATTTTATCTTTTCCGATAAACGATTGAAAAGCTTTTCATCAACGATCGGAAAAAGCTGATTTGTCTGAGATTCAGAATAGAAGCTCACGCCGACCTCCTCAAAGGCTGTGCGGATCTTGGCTGCCTTTTCGTTGGCAGATCTTCCGAGGCGCTGATACAAGTCATCTTCAAAGAACGCTTTGAAGGAGCATCCTAAAGTTCTTCCTTTGGCGATCAATCCCCCGCACATCCGCAAAACACCAAGAAAACGATCACGTACATCGCGATCTTTTATGACAACAGCTTCGCCGAAAAGCGCTCCGCACTTCGTGCCTCCAATATAGAAAGCATCTGCGCATTCCGCCAATTCTTTTAATTCCACATCTGAAGAAGCCGCCAGACCATAAGCTAGACGAGCACCGTCAATGTAGAGAAATAGCCGGTGCCTTTTGCAGACACCGGAAAGCGCCTTGAGTTCTTCTAAGGAATAAATCGTGCCTAATTCTGTCGGGAAAGAAATATAAACAGCTTTTGGACGGCAAACGTGTGCCCTGCTCACCTGATCTGATTCTTCGAAGTTTGAGCAAACCCGTTCGATACTTTCCGAAAGAATCTTTCCGTCCTTACTTCTTACAGTGAGGATTTTGTGGCCGGAAAACTCAATGGCACCCGCCTCTGCAGTGTGTATATGAGCCGTATCTGCGGCTAATACAGCTTCATTTGCAGCCATAACCGTAGTCAGCAAAGAGAGGTTAGCCATAGTACCAGAGGCAGCCCAAAAGACGTCAGCCTCTTCCTTGTTTAGTCCGGCTTTCTTGAGAATTAGGCTTTCTGCTTCCGCGCAGAGCGAATCTTCACAGTATCCCAGAAGCTCCAAAGGATTCGTCTGTACCAACTTCTCCAGAATCTCGGGGCAACATCCTCCAGTGTAGTCACATTGAAACTGGTACATTTTTATCTCCTTGAGTTACTTTTGTTCTGCGCGAAGCTAATACTTCATTTTAGACAGCCGGCTTCCGGCTCAACCGCTTCATGAACTCGGAAGCACCTTCTTTACCGGATATGACTTCTACGTTAAAGAGCATGGCTTCCAAACTATCCGGAGCAGGATTTCCTTCAAGCTTGGTGTATGCATCTTCAAGCGTTAAATCATTGTCATAAGCGTAACGTGCAACTTCTCTTGCCTTATCTTCTCCAACGATCTGCGCCAGCGGCATTTGAAGCGCCAAGGACATTCTGGCGTGCTCAGCACTTCTTTCCTTGTTTGCAGTAAGACCCGAGATAACTTTTCTCTTGAAGACTTCGCATCCGTCGGAAAGCAGTGTGCAGGAATCCAACATACATTTAAGCGGCAGAGAAGAATGGGAGTCGGAGCCAAGCCATCCTGAGTGAACTCCAATATTTAAACCGGCTGCATTGGAGAAGACTTTGTCGCACAGATGCATGATCAGTTCTGCGACCGTCGGATTGATCTTGCCCGGCATGATGGAAGAACCCGGGGCTACCGCAGGAAGGACCATTTCACGAATGCCGGCTCTCGGACCGGAAGATAGGATCGTTAAGTCGCGAGCAATCTTCCAGATAATGTCGGCTGCTGCCTGAACTTTGGCATGGGCCACAATAAAGCGGTATTTATTGTTCAAAAGAGAAGTTAAAGGTTCGACGCTTGCCAGCGGATAACCAACCTGCTCTTCCAGATCGGCTTTGGCTCTAGCTGAAAATCCGGGCAGAACGCCCAAGCCGTTTCCAACATCGCCGGAACCTAACAAACAAACGTTCCAGCCTTTGGCTTCTTCTGCTAATTCATCAGCAGAATGCTGAAGCAAAGATTGATAGGCAGCGAACTCGTCCTCAAGTCTCATCGGAAGAGAATCTTTCAAGCCTAATCTTCCGCATTTGACAATGCCGGCAAATTCTTTGGCTTTTTGTCCGATGGCTTCAGACAGATCACGTACATGGTCAGAAAGTTTAAGAAGAACCTTTCTTACGGCAATGCCTTCTGCAGTTGTGGTGACATCGGCTGTAAATTGATTCAGTGTAATCTCTTTGCCTGATACTGCGCCGCCGGTGAGTTCACGGATTACAGAATCTACTGCTCGCTGAGCGGGTTTGCCGACAAAGCGAATCATGGTTTGGTCTAAGGCGGTCAGTGCATTAGGATCGGCTAAAAGGATTTGGCAGCCTTGTTCGATCTTGGAAGCTTTTTCCGGTGTGAGGTAGCCCAGGGCTCCATTGGCTTTCGCTGAAGCCAAGCGGACCTGAAGTAAAGCACGGAGGTATTCCGGATAGTCACGAAGTTTGTCGCCGGGGAAACTGCTAACCTGGTATTTAAGGTCAGTACTTGTAAAAAATGCAGAGTTATTCGTCATGTTGTCTTTCTCGCTAGGGTTTGAAGTTTGCATTCTTAGTCCACCTTTCTGATGTTCCTGTATTTCTTGAATAACTCAATGGTTTTATTTCTGTCTGTTAATGCCAGAACGTCGAAGATTTCTTCGCAGACATCTTCAGGAAGCACGTGTTCTTTAATAGCGACTTCTTTGCAGGACAGATCTTCCGCAATAGCTTGCTTGGCAATCTTCACACCTGTGGGATATCCGAAAAGACTTCCGACCATCGTTGACAATGAGGTGGACTTTTCTGCATAACTGCGAAGCAGTTCTTCATTGACTTCGACACCTTTTAAGCATTCATTATTGAATAGGCTCAAGGCATGAGAGGCGAGTTTTATCGCTTTAACTAATGTGATGAAGCCGCCGGAGTTGATGGAGCCGTGATCAAGCTGGCCTTCATTAGCAGAGTAGAAAGTCATGTCCTCGGCGATGACCATTTCGCCTAAGACATCCGTCATCATTTCGCAAAGGTAAGCGGTGTTCTCGTGCTCATACCCTTGAGTTCCTTCGGCACTCATCGGAAGTTTGACTTCGTTAATGCCCGAGCGAGGGCCGGAAGCATAAAGCAAAAGGTCATTGGCAATTCTTGTCACAGAGGCGACAAGCTCTTTGACCACTTCCATCAATACGGAATGATGGTCGGTATTGCGCATGCCGTCGAAAATGCCGCTATTAGGGATCACTTCGTCTGCGTAGACCTTTTGTTTCATCGTGAAGCCGAGCACTTTGGAGAGGTTCTCGAAGATTCTTTCAGGATATCCGGGCATCACGCCCATGCCTGTACCGACTGCCGTACCGCCTAAAACTCCGTAGCTAAAAACTTCTTTCAGACTTTCGAGCTGTTCGCGAGCTCTCTGAACTGATCTCAGCCAACCGGCAAACACCTGACCCCATGTCATGGGCAGAGCATCCTGGAGGCCGGTTCTTCCTAAGCGGACAACGGATTTGAAGTCACGGGCCTTCACTTCCAAGGTCTTTTCAATCTCTTTAGCAGAAGCAACGAGCGGATCGATTAAACGATAGAGAACAATCGCCTCGGCTGTCGGAAACACATCGTTCGAAGACTGGCACATATTGACGTGCGTATTGGGATGCACCTGGTCGTAAGCTCTTTTACCCGTCAAGATTTCGTTAGCGCGGTTAGCAATGACTTCATTGACGTTCATGTTCACACCGGTACCTTGAGAGCGCCAAACGTTGACCGGGAAGTGTCCGGCAAATTTACCTGCAATCAGTTCGTCGGCCGCTTTGCATATAGCTTCTGCTTTGACATGATTCAAAGCACCGATTTCGCTGTTAGTGATGGCGCAGGCCTTTTTAATCTCTGCCATTGCGCGGATCACTTCAGGAAATTCGTTGTAAGTATGGTTTCCGATCTTGTAGTTGCCCGAGCAACGAACTGTCTGAACACCGTAGTAGGCTTCATCCGGAACTTCTAATTCTCCGAGAGAGTCTTTTTCTAACCTCATTGCTCCTCCTTAGGTTTGTTGTTTGAGGCTTTTTCTTTAAAAACAAGGACAGTATTGAGCAAGGTGCAAGTTGGGACAATTAATTTGCACGAATTGCAACTTTCTGTTGAGTTGACACCTCGGAAAATGAGACGTAGGAAGCGGTCCGACGGTTAAGAAGAGTTAAGGTGAAGTGGAAAGTACTGGCTAGACAGTAGGAACGGATGCGCTAACCAACCTTTTGGTTTTAATGAAAATTGAATCTACGATTCCTTGTGTCTTCTTCGGAAGGACAATAAGCATGACGAGCCTTAGAATTACACATAATGCAAATGTATAAGTCTGATGGAAGCTCTAAGGATGAATGACTCAATTGTTTTTTCACAAGAGCAGACCGAATTTTTGGTAAAGGCTGCAAAAAGATATATTTGGTGGATGACAAAAGAAGAGGCCATGATGGATCCTTTTTTTGTCATCTCGCAAGTCATGAATCTGGGGGATCTCAAAGACTCTGCAAAACTTTTCTGCGATTTTGACCACAAAATCCTTCGTCAAGTTTTACTGAAAGCTAAGGCCGGATGGTTTAGCGACAAAAGAACTTGGGGTTCCTGGAATAACCTGTTATTTCCCGAATACAACTTCGTCACTCCGCCTATGCCAGTAAGAAAGATTCCAGATTGGGACGAACTATGATCCGTTTCAGCCCTCATTTAGAAATCCTCCCAGAAGTTCAACGCTGGATTTATCCCCGACTTCAAAATCTAAAAAAACTTGGGTTTGTTCTTTATGGAGGAACAGCTCTTGCGCTGCAGCTTGGTCACAGACAATCCGTGGACTTTGATTTTTTCTTACATGACCCATTAGACCAAAAGCAATTGCGAGACGCTTTCCCTTTATTGGAAGAGGCAAATCTCGTCACTCAGCTTCAGGACTTAGAAAATACACAGACATTTGAAATCTCTCATCCGGAGGCCGACAAAGGCTCCGTAAAAATTTCTTTTTTTGGAACTATCGATTTCGGCCGTATAGGAGAACCTCGACTGACTGAAGATGAGGTCCTTCTTGTCGCATCTCCATTGGATATTTTTGCAACCAAGTTGAAAGTGATTATCCAAAGGCCTTCGACCAAAGATTATGTCGATATCATTCGGCTGATTAAAAACGATGAGTCCCTAGTAGAAGCGTTGGGTGCAGCCTCTGTCTTCTTCGGCACCGATTTTTCGCCTATGCTTTCGCTTCGGGCTCTTTCCTACTACGACGACCTTTTGCCTCCACTCAGCCCCTCTGATTCTTCGTTTTTAAAGCGTCAAGTGTCTGAGGCTTTAAGAAGCTTAAGCATTAAAGGATTAGAAAAACCCGCGCTTGCTTCAGCAAATCTTAGCTCTAAAGAGGTAAAGAACCTCTGACAGAGTTTTCAGAAAACTATTAATTAATTCTTCTGAAAATCATTAGAGCCAGGATGAATTAGAGAGCTAATGGAATATTGCAATCTCTTCAGAAAATGGAGATATCTTGCTTCCTTAACGAGGATTAGATAACGCTTGAATCCTATGAAGTCCTTCCGTTGAGAATCCGCTAATCCTAGAAATTTTTTCTAAGGAAAGATCACCAATAGCAAGAAGTTCTTTGACAATCGCCGTCTTTCCTGCTTCCTGACCTCGAGCAAAAATTCGGTCTTCGATTCCTCCAAGCTGCTCTTTACCTTTCTCAGTTTTCCCAAGCACCCGAACTTTATCGTCCAGTGCAGGATTCACCATCTGTTTAGCCTACAAAACAAGAACTATTTCTTTTTAGGATCAACCAAATGAATCAAATAGGGGTTAACTTCTCCCTTTTCCCTTTTTTAATTATAGAAATAGTATTGATATTGAAGATCCAAAAATCAAGGTATTTCGGTGAGAAAACCATTAAGAATGTGAGGACGATTCTCTCAGGAAACAACAAACTCTTCCCTGAAGATGCAATTTGAAGGCCTATCAAAGTTCAAAACAAAACTCTCAAATTTCCATCATACAAAACAGGTGGGATTTTACGCCCACCCGTTTCCTCAAAACTAAAGACTTTTAGAGTTTTCTAAAGTCCTTGTACTTTTCGAAAAGCGCTTCCATATTCTCCGGATGCGTTAGGTTCGAAACATCAAAGAGTTCATCGATGACTTCATCCGGGAGGATTTTCAGCTTCTTAGCGGCTTCCCTCGGAGAGATGTTCTCTTCTAATGCTAGGTGAGCGACCTGGCTTCCTATCTCGTAACCAAAGATCGTGCTGATCATCGTTGTATTGGAAACTGAGCTTTCAGCCATATCTTGGCAAAGCCGACTGTTCACACGCATGGACGGCAGAACTTCTTCAGTCAATATCCTCATGGCCTCCTTCAACATGGTCGCACTATTGATCATGGCTCTCAAAGGAATACTTGAACACGCACCGAGATCCAGCCAGCCGTTCTTTAATCCGAATAGAATCGAGCTGTTATTGGCACTGACTTGATTGCAGGCCGTAATGACGGACTCAAGGCTGCAGGAAGCGAAACGCTGAGGATTAAGGGCATTCTCAGGATTTTTAACTTCGAAGTAGACCTCTCTCAAGCCGGAATTAGGTCCGCTTGCCATGACGCGAAGATCTCGGGCGAGTTTCCACACTTGAGCACTCAAGGCAACGACTTGTCCGTGACAGGCAATTAGATCGTCGATTGCCATCATGCCGTCAACAAGATCGTCATAGGCTTTGACCTCATAGCCAAGAACATCGGAAAGATGTTTGTTGACTTTGCCTCTGAATCCCGGAAGGCAGCCCATGCCTGTACCGACTGCAGTGCCCCCTAAACAGCTGTAATTCCAATGGCTCTTCTCGTACTCAAGCCTCGATAAAGAACGTTCCATTCCGCTGGCAAAGGCATTGAGCTGTTGTCCTAAGGTAATGGGAACGGCATCCTGCAATCCGGTACGACCCATCTTAATAACAGAAGAAAACTCTTCGCCCTTTTCTCTCAACTCCTTAATCAAGACTTTTAAAGGTTCGATAATGATTTCTAGCTGATCATGAACAACAATCGCTTTTGCAGTCGGAATGACATCGTTGCTGGATTGCGCCATATTGACGTGAGTACTCGGATGGATTCCGCCTCCTTCTTTATTGCCCGTCAAGATTTCGTTGGCTCTGTGAGCGACAACTTCGTTGACACCTGCGTTCAAAGGCGTTCCCGATCCGCGATAAATACAAACCGGAAGCGAATAGTCAAAGTCTCTTCGAATGACTTCCCAAGCCGCTTGCTCAATCGCCTGCGCCTTTTCTTTATCTAAGGCTCCGATTTCCAGATTGGCTCTGGCGCAGGCTGCTTTGATCTTCGCAACAGCTTCGATAAACGACGGAAAATCTTCGAGCGTTAAATCAGAGATATCAAAAGCCTGCCGATTTCTCTCTGTCTGAATTCCGTAGTAGGCGAAGTTGGGAACTTCAAGAGAACCCAAAGAATCATGTTCCAGTCTCATCTTTATGCCCTCCCTTGCCTGCTTTTAAAAGTCGAAATAAACCGCGTCAGTTCCTGAGGATTAGAGAATCGATCGAAATTAAAGAGCGCTTCGGCATCCTCTGCGGTTACTTCCTCGATCTGAAGCAGTGCCTGTGGGACAGACAGATTTTGTGAAGAAGCAACCGCTAAAACTTTCTCAGCGATTTCTCTTCCGAATACTGCGGCGGCTAAAGAAATCAGAGAAGCAGCGCTTTCAAGATGAGCGGAAGATTCATCATGTTTTACGCGGATACCGCTCACGCACTTCTCAACGAACTTATTGCAGCCTCGGCCGATAATCTCCAAAATCTCCAATAATTGGAAAAACACCCAGCCGTTCGAACTTCCGATATCAATGTCTTCTTCAACAAAAGAATATGCAGCCAGCTGATCAATGCCCACTGTCTGATGCATAACCTGAAGCATGAGTTCCGGCATGCTCGGATTGATTTTGCCGGGCATGATGGTTGATCCCGGAGCGATAGCCGGAAGCGACAGCTCGGAGATGCCGCAGCGAGGACCCGATGAGTAAATATAGAAATCATTGCCCAAGCGAGCCAAATTCAAGGCAATCAACCTTAACACGGAAGAAAGCCGGATAAACCTGTCATCCCCTTCCAGAGCTTCTACATAAGAAGATCCGAGAACAGGATCGTCGTCTTGAGGAACGGAATGCAGAGGCAAACCAGTCACTTTTCTAAGATTATTAACGGCTAGAGCGTTGAAGCCGGGCGCTGAATGCGTAAAGGAATCGATCGGCGTGAGGCCTAAATTGACGCCCAAGAAAAGATCCTGAACCCTTTGAAGCTCATCCGCACTTCTCTTTAAACGGATATACATGGCTCCGAACACCGCACCCCAGGAAACCGGCAGCGATTCCTGAAGATGGCTTCGGGCAATGTGCATTTCATTCCGGAACTCCACCGCCTTATTGCGCAGTGTCAGCAAAAGATTATCGACACCGGAGCGCGTTAAGTTGATCGCACGGTACACGACAAGGTTCTGAGCCGTGTTGAAGACGTCTTCGTATCCTTGTCCTGCGTTGATTTTTTCTTCCAAAACGCCGGATTTAGCGGCCAGAAGACGATTAAAGGCCTGGTTGTAAGCCAAGCCGTTGATATGCAGGGTCCCCGTTGTTAATTCAGATCGGTATGGATTTTCAATGATCTCTTCGCACGCTTTGATAATCGCTTCTGCATCCGAAGGATCTAAGATGCCTAAAGAAGCATTAGCGGCGGCGGATGCTTTTTTGATTTCCGCATAAGCCGTTATGAGCTGAGGATAATCGCGGAACTCTTTGATTTCTCGGTTTGAAGTGAGCATTAAGATTTCAGGAGGCGGTTTAATCCCGCCTCCTGCCTTAAATTTCAATAATTAGCTGTTTTCTAACTTTTTAACAGCGACGTTGAGTTCTTCTTTGGCTTGGGCAAGATACATCAAACGATCAGCCAGAACTTTTTCGTCGGCGTCGATCTGTTCTTCAAGTAAATCCAGCTGACGTTTGACTTCTTCAGCGGAGGTTCCGCCGATGCACTTCTTAGCTTCAGCGATACGAGACGGATCCAAGGCTTCTTTAATTAGTTCGTCCGTGAGCTTGGTTTCAGCGCCTAACTGCTCTTTCATGGCTTCATTGACGCGAATGCGGTCAATATGAGAGCTGTCTAAGCCTTCTTTGCAAAGGTTGCCGACGACATCAGCCACGATATGGTGCGCCTGACGGAAGGAGATATCGTCGTAACGAACCAAATAATTCGCGAGTTCGGTGACCGTACAGAAGTTTCTCAGCGCGTTGTCACGCATACGATCTTTCTTCACTTTCAGTGTGCCGATCGTGATGTTGGCCAATGTGAAGTCAATCTCCATGTCATGCATAGCTTCATAGAGGTAGCGAGTAGCTTCAACGCTGGTATCCTTGCTGTGAGAATAGATAATATTCTTCATGCAGGAATAGATTCCAACCACGAAACCTTCCATGTGGCCTGCCAAACCTTTCATGTGTTCCAGCGTGAATGGATTCTTCTTCTGCGGCATGATGGATGAGCAAACAGCGCAGGAGTCGTCGACTTCAATGTATCCGAATTCCGGTGTGGACCAAATATACAAGTCAAAAGCTAAGCGGCTCATCGTGTCGCTGGCCATCGCCAGTGTGACAACGGTTTCTAAGACGTAATCGCGGGATGCGACGCAATCGATAGAGTTCTGAATCGGACCATTAAAGCCAAGGAGCTTAGCCGTGTAGTTTCTGTCGATGTTGTAAGACGTCGATCCCATCGAGCAGCCGCCTAACGGACAGAGATTTAAAGAGTCCCAGACGTTGGCATAGCGTTTGTAGTCTCTTGCCAAACCGGCTAAGACGGCAGAAAGGTAATGTGCAAAAGAGACCGGTTCAGACGGCTGCATATGAGTGTAGCCGGAGAAGACGGCATCATAGTTGTCGCGAGCCAGAGAAAGAATCGTCTTGCGCATCTTATTGAACATTCCGGCAAGCTGCAGGTAATACTTTCTGGTATCCATGCGGACGACAGTAGCACCTAAGTCGTTGCGGCTGCGGGCCGTGTGCTGCTGGCCGCCCACTTCCATGCCGACCATTTTGATTAAGCGACCTTCCAAGTTGGTATAAAGGTCTTCAATGTTTTCGCTGAAGTCCGGGAGGATGCGGTTCTGCTGGATTTCATCGGTGGCTTTGAGAATCTTTTTACCGACTTCTTCTGAGATGATGTGTTGTTTGCAGAGCATTAAGACATGAGCGCGGTTGATGTCGAGCATCGTGTCATAAGAATGTTCAAAGTCTGATCTTGCGATCGGATCGTTTATGTACTTAATGATTTCCTGAGCCAGAGGCTTAGAAATTTTGCCGCGGCTGAAATCCTTTGCTTGTTCTGCCATTTTTGCAATTCTCCTTTTATTGCGGGATTGAGTTACTTCTTTGCCGAAAACGCTATTTATTCGTTTTACGGCGATTTATTGATCGTTATTCTTCGCCTGATGCAAAAGAACCTCAAAAATTATGCATAATAGGAATAATTATGTTGCAAACTAAATCACCATGTCCTCGCTCTCGCCTCGTTCCTTTCTTGTGACGGAAACGATTGATCTTCTCCTTTACATCAGCAAAACCCAATCGTTTACCGAGACTTCCCGCCTTATGGGACTTTCTCAGTCTATGGTCTCCCGCAAACTCAGTGCTTTTGAGGCGACAACCGGCATTACCGCTGTTGATCGCAGCAGCCGTCCGGTCAAACTGACACCGGAAGGAAAGATGCTTCTTGAGGCTCTGATGCCGTACATCGAAGGATTGCCGGTTGTATTAGACAAACTTCAAACCGACAGCAATATTAAGAGAAAGCTGAGGATAGGCTTTGTTGATACTTTTACGCGGTACATCGCCTGTCACGTTATTAAAGACGTTTCTTCAGACGTAACCCAATGCACGGCTTTATCAGGCACCAGTGACCATTTGCTGCATTGTTTTAAGCGGGACGAGCTAGATGTTTTTATCACCTCCGATCCTTCCCTGGGGTTAGAAGACGTCAGACGACAATTCTTTTACGGAGAACCGTCGCTTCTTGCCTATCCGGCATCCGTTCAGTTCCCGGAAAGCAATATCGACTGGCCGCATCTGAGATTTTGCGGTCTCCCCTACATAGGGCTGACCACAGGAAGCGGCGGAGGCAAGTTATTTGATAACTTTCTTCTGACGCACAACATCCCGATCCATCAGAGGATCAATGTTGACAGCACGGCTGTGCTCTTGGAACTAATTAACGAAGGCATGGGCTGGGCAATAACCAGACCCGCCGGGATCATCCAGCATTGGGAGACGATCCCGAACGTTAAGTTAGCTCCGATGCCCAAGCCCCTGCTTTCAAGAGAGCTCTATCTGGTTTCGAAGAAATCTTTTCCTTTCGATCTCTTTCGCCTCATTGTTGAGTCGTTGGTTCGGATCACGAGAGAACGATTAGCAAAAAAGACAATTGAATTTGCACCTTGGCTGAAGGAAGATATCTACACAATCGACTTAGATAACGATAAGAAAATCCCATACTCGACATTTTTAAAACATGAAGAAATCATTCGCTAATTACCTGTCGGTTCTCGTTGAGGATTTGTTCTTTAGCCCGGAAGATCAAGTCTATTGGTCACCGGAACATGCTGGCCTTAACGGACAAAAGCTTCCTACCCTCTCAGATGAAGGAACCGTGCTCCGCCTGACAAAACCTAATATCGAAGCAAAAGATTCGGTGATTTACTTCCACGACGGCTCTAAAAATTTAACCGCCCACATTCCTGAAACTGCTTGGCTTTGTGAATTAGGATTAGAAGTTTATTTGTTTGATATCCGTGAGTCTGAGGACGATAAGGGCTTCCCGATTGAATCTTATATTCGAAAGACCGGAAAACTTGTCGATCGGATTCTTCAGGAGATTCCTCAGGAACAAAAGGTTTTATTTTCCGGTAATTTTATCGGTGCGTACGGCGCTCTAGAGAACGTTTCAAAGGCCTCTGAACAAGCCGCGGGATTGATTCTCCACAATTGCCCGTATAGTTTCAGAAGCTACATGCTGGCCAACTATGGTCCTGGGCTCGGTCAAGCAATGAGCGCACTCTTGGCTTCCGACTATCAAGATCCCTATGTATTAGTCTCTGAAATCAAAGATGTTCCTATCGTTGTAACCTACCAGAACACAGGGCGTCTTCCGATCTCCGAGTTCAATAAATTTAGAAAGACAGAACTTCCTAATCTGTCTTATATAGAGTTTCCTGCAAAGGCTCCTGCTCAAACGGTTAACAAGGAAACGGAAGAATTAAGAGAGAGGATTATTAAATTCTTTGATACCCGAACTACTTCTTGAAAACTTCGACTACTGAGCCCATAAGAAAGGCCCCGTTTTTGACGGAGCCTTTTGCTTTGTTTGGAAGGCCCTTTAGAAGAACCTCCCGCTTTGCTTGCTACTAGAGAAGAACTTTAGAGAGTGCCAGTGCGATCAGGGTTGCAGATGTTGTGGCGGTTAACATCGGAACCATGAAGGAGTGGTTCAAAACATACTTACCGATTACAACTGTTCCGGACTGGTCGAACTGCATCGTGGAGATCACGGGACCGCTGGCCGGGAAGAATGAAGTTCCGTTAACACTCGGATAAAGACCGACGATGGTTGCCGGAGACAGACCTAAAGCAATACCGATCGGCATAATGGCTCTGACGGTAGCTGCCTGAGAAGCTAAGAAAGAGGAAGCGAAGAAGCACACGACAGCGAAGAGAAGCGGATAATCCTGGAGGTAGGAACCCATGGAGGCAATCCATGCAGCCTTATGAGCGGAAATGAAGGTGTCAGCCATCCAAGCCAGACCGAAGATCACGATGATGGCGGAAACACCTGCTCTCAGCACGGAAGACTCAAGTGCTTTCTTCACGTTCGGACGGCAGATCACAAGAATCAGGAAAGCAGCTGCGAGCATGGACATCTGAAGGAAGGTACCCATACCGATGATCTTTCCGGTGTGCGGAGTACGGATTTCGGGGAAGAAACCGGCAACCACTGCGAATACGACACCGAGAACGAAGATGATTGCGGACCAAGCGGCTGTCTTAGGAAGTTCTTTGTGTTCGATGGGTTTCGGAGGAAGAACCAAGCCTTCTTTAACGCGCTGGAGATACTCCGGATCTTTGTCCAGTTCTTTACCGTAGAAGGACATAACCGTGGAAGTAATCAGAACTGCGAGAAGTGTTGCAGGAATCGTGACCATCATGATCTGGCCAAGCGTCATATTAGAGCCGCTGGAACCTAAGAGACCGAGAAGTGCTGCTGTGCAGGCGGCGACAGGCGAAGCAACCAGAGACTGCTGAGCAGCAATGGCAGATACCGTCATAGAGCGTTCGGGACGAACTTTAGAAGCGTAAGACACTTCATAGATCACAGGCATCAATGCCTGAACGATATTAGCTGTACCGGCTAAGAAAGAGAAAAACCATGTGACGAGCGGTGCAATGAAAACAATGCGTTTGGGATTCGCGCGAATGATTCGTTCTGCGATTCTGACCATGCAGTCGATGCCGCCTGCGGCCTGCATCGTAGATGCAGCAGTCACAACCGCCAAAATAATAAGAATCACATCGACCGGAGCGCCTGTTGGACGCAGTCCGAAAACTTGATTAAGGATCATTAGGCCACCGCCGCCGCAGATACCTAATCCAATGCTGCCAAATCGTACGCCGATAACTACGGCGCCGATAACTACTACTGCTTGTAAGAATACATCCATGGGTTTTCTCCTTTGTGGATTTGAGTTATGTGCAAATCTTCAAGCAATTGCAACAAAGTGTCACATATGTTGTTCCTGATGCAAGTTAGTTATGCACAAGTGCGAACATCATGCGGTTTTTGAAAAATCTTCTAAGAATAAACACTTAGAAATGATTTTTTGAATTTAAGTTCATATGAGGATTTACTTATGCTCTTAAGAAAATTAAGGGACGATGGGTTCAGACTGAGACTGCAGGAAAATAACGCTCGTAGACAAGTAATAGATCAGGGAAACTGAAGTCCCGTTAAGCAGAATACAAATACGTCCGGAAAGCCTTACGACTCGCCGGACGACGACTTACTTCGGGAGATTTAACTTAAGCTGTTATTTCTGGTTTGCAGCGGAATTACCTGCAATACGACCGAAAGTAAAGATGTCCGCAATGGCGTTGCCGCCTAACCGGTTGGTTCCATGGATACCGCCGGTGACTTCGCCTGCCGCATACAAACCTTTAATAACATTGCCCTGACGATCAAGCACGCGAGTTTCTTTGTCGATTCTCACGCCGCCCATCGTGTGGTGAACGGCCATACTGGACAACGCAGCCCAATACGGAGCTTTTTCAATCTTATGAGACAGATTACGTTCTGCTTTACCAAAGTCAGGATCTTTCTTCTGATCAACCATCGCGTTGTAGTCAGCAATCGTCTTCTTTAACTGATCGGCAGGAACACCCATCTGTTTAGCCAAACCCTCCAATGTATCGGCCTTGAAAGCATCGCCGGTCTTCAGGCCTTTCATTGCATCGTCGCGAACCACTTGGTTGTAGCTGTTGAATCCATCATTATCGACGATGGCGTAGCCGAATTTTTCGGGAAGATTCAGGATGGCGTCACGAAGAACGTCACGACGGGCATCTTCGGCCACAAAACGTTTACCGCGTTTGTCTACGAATACATAGCGCGAAACGTCAAGGTGCAGAGCCTGACGAGATGTGTGTCCTGGAGGGCAGCCGGGGTTGCACTGGATGTAATCCAGACCCATCAGGTAGGCGCCTGCTTCGTTCGCGGCGAGCATGACTTCACCGGTAGAACAGGCTTGGTTGTTGGTGGTTGTGAGAGTTAACATGCGAGGATCATGGATCGCGCGGAGGCGCGGATTGGCTGCAAAACCACCGGCTGCCAAAACGATGCCTTTTGTAGCACGGATATAGAAAGGTTTGCCTTTTTGTTCGGCCAGAACACCAAGTGCTCTGCCCTCATCAAACTGTTCACGAATGATCTTGACCAGTTTTGTGTTGGTCAAAATATCGACCCCGAGTTCTTTGGCTTTTGTGGAAAGAACACGGATGAAACCGGTTCCCTTCGGTTCGGTAGCAAGATGAGAGCGAGGCCACAGGGCGCCGTAAACCTGCATTACATCAGGACGGAATTTCAGACCCATGCTTTCGAGCCAATGTAAAGAACCTAAAGCGTTCGAGCAAAGAATGCGAACCAATTCAGGATCGGCACGTCCGTCGCCGCCCGCAAGAGTCTGTTCGATGTGTTTTTCGATGCTGTCTTCAATGCCCTGTTTCTTCTGGCGTTCCGGGTCAACGGCGTTAAAGTAGCCGCTGGAGATCATTGTGTTACCGCCGATAAATGCCAATTTTTCAATGACAGTCACTTTTGCTCCTGCTTGCGCGGCAGAAACTGCGGCTGCAAGACCGGCACCCCCGGAACCGACCACGAGGACTTCAGTTGTCAGGTCCCATTTGTCGGGAACGAGACTTGTCTTCTTTTCCTGTGCAAAGACGGAAGAAGCCAGGGAAGCGGCAGAAGCTGCAACACCGGCAGACAAAAGACCGCGGCGGGAAACGGTAAATTTGTTCATATATTCTCCTTGGTTTGAATGACAGCCTTTAATTCAGGCTATGTCACCATCCTAAGGGGAACCTGCTTTTTCTCATATCAGATGAAGATCGGATACGCAGAGTGTCAAAGGCCGACCGCTGCATTTTCTCCGGCGATCCTCCCGAACACAAATGCATCCAGGAGACCGTTGCCCCCGACTCGGTTAGAACCATGGACGCCGGTCGTAACCTCTCCTGCCGCGTAAAGACCTTTTATCGGCTCTCTTTCTTTTGTTAGAACCTGAGCATTCTCATTGATCACAATTCCGCCCATTGTGTAATGGACAGCCATTCTTACTCTTGCAGCGTAAAAAGGCGGGGTTTCAATCTTCTGCGTCAGCATCCAAACTTCTCGGCCGTAAGGATCCTTTTTAGTCTCGACCGCTTGGTTGTATTCCTTAATGGTATTGACCAAGTTTTCCGGCGGAACCTTCATTTTCTTGGCAAGCTCTGCCAGGTCATTGTTTTCAAAGTGTTCGCCTTCTATCTCGCCCAAGATTCCTGCCTGCTGGAAAAGAGAACTTAAATTCTGGAATCCGTTCTTATCGACGATCGAATAAACGATTTTGTTAGGCTGCTGCAGTACTGCATCACGCAAGTAATCTCTCGCTCCGTCTTCCGCCACAAAACGTTTACCGTGAATATTCACCAACACATGACGAGTCACGTCAAGATGGTAACCGGAACGATGCGAATATCCGACATCCGGCCCAAGGTTGCATTGGATATATTCCATATCGGAAACCGCCGCTCCGGCCTTTTCTGCGATACCGATCATCTCCCCAGTTGCCGAGGAAGCACCGGTAAACGTCATTCCTTCTAGGCGAGGATCCAATTTGGTGTAAAGAGCCTTGTTTGCACTGAAACCGCCCGAAGCAATAATGACAGCTTTATCGGCATAGAACTTCTTAAGTTGATTTTTAAATCGGGCCTCAACTCCGATGACTCTTGATCCTTCTTTGATCAGGCCGACGACCTGAACATTGGTGAGGATCGGAATATCTTTTGCTCGGCACTGTTCTGACAACGCTGCAACGTAGCCTCTTCCGTGAGACACAGAAGGATAATGCCCTCTGGGCCATAACCCCCCATAAACCTGAAAAACGCCTTTTTTGAATTTAACACCGATACTCTCCAGCCATTGAATGGTCTGATATGAACGATCTGTCAAAACTTTAACCAAGACGGGATCGGCTTTGTCGTGACCGGCCGCCAGCGTCTGCTTATAAAACCATTCATTCGAATCTTCGATACCTTGCAGTTTCTGATTCTTTTCATCCGGAGCATTTACCACACCGCTGGAGATCAAAGTGTTTCCTCCGATGATGGGCATCTTCTCAAGAACGACGGTCCTTGCGCCTTTATCCCTTGCAGCAATAGCAGCAGACATGCCAGCTGCTCCTGATCCGATGACGATGACATCAACTTTTTTCGGAAGCACTTCTTCTTTCTGAGCCTCGTCTTTAGATTGAGCGAAAGAGCTAAGGGGCAGCAAACCTAAAGCCAGGAGGCTTTTTAAGAGGTGCTTTCTTGTCCACATATTGTTCATACTATTAGCGAAGATTCAGGTTGCGAAGAAAATCAGCTATTTCTACCGCATTGATGAGATTGAGTTTTTTGCAGGCGACACCGCGATGCTGCTGCACCGTCTTCTCAGAGATCTTGAGTGTATCGGCAATCGTTTTGTTCATCATGCCTTTACCGACAAGTATTACCACGTCTTTTTCTCGATCCGTCAGAGAATCGAAACGCTTTCTGTCATAGGCAAGTTTTTCAGCCTGGAATTTCACATCACTTGAGACTGTCAGCGCCTTCTCGACAGCTTCAATCAGTTCTTTTTCGGCCGGAGGCTTCAAAAAGAAATCAAATGCTCCGTTTTTGAATGCCTTGACCGCCATGTTAACGTCACCATGGCCGGTTAAGATGATGATAGGACGTTTGTTGCCCTTTGCGTTCAGGCGTTCTAAGAGTTCTAATCCGTCAATCTTCGGCATACGAATGTCAAAGATAAAGCATCCGTCTGCAGCAAGTTCTTCATAATCGATTAGGAAGGTTTCGGGATCATTCCAAACACGGGTCCTCCATCCGAGAGACTCAAGGAAGAATGCCAAAGACTGAGCTGTTTCGGCATTGTCGTCAACTATGTAAATCGTTCCGTTTGTCATTGATTCTTCCTTATATCTTTTGCTGGTACAGCCATTGGAAGACAAAGCTTCATGACCAAATGACCTTGTTCGTTTCTTATGGCAGTCAAGCTACCTCCCTGCGATTCTGCTAAAGCCTTACATATTGAAAGACCGAGTCCAAGGCCATCCGTTTTCTGGCTGACTTTCGGGATAAAGATAGAGTTGACTAAATCCTCAGAAATTTCAGGTCCGTTATCTTGAATTTTGATGACTGCTTTCTGTTCTGACTGTTCAACACTGATAATGATTAAAGGCTCAGCTTCATTTTTGCAGGCTTCCAAGCTGTTCTTGAAGAGGTTATAGAGGACAAGATCACTTTCGAGCGGGTCAACTTCTACCTCAATTGTCTCAGGGCAATTCAAATCAAAACTCAGTCTAGAACCCTTGATCTGCTTGAACTTTTGGATGGATTTTTTCAAAAGAGCCAGGAGATTCACTCTAACCTTCTCCGCACTATGCTGCTTTGCATAAGCTCGCACTTTATTGACGATTTGAGCTGCAGTTTCGCTTTGATGAGTAATCCTCTGAAGCGTTTCCTGCAAGACTTCAGGACCCAAAGATCCGCGTTCATTTCGAATTCTCAGTCCCCGGGAAAAGTTTGTAATCGCATTGATCGGCTGCTGAAGCTCATGGGCTATCATCGAAGACAACTGTCCGACAATACCTGCTCTCTCCATCGCTGAGATCTTTTCTTGTTCAGAGTTCACAAGATGCTGAAGTTTTTGGGCTCTTTGCATTGATGCCGTTAATTGAGCCGTCCGTTTGCGAACCAGCCAAGAAACGTAAATCGTGTGAGCAAACAGCAAAAATAGGAAAATAACAAAGGCTCCCAACCATGGACCATATTTACTAAAGAAATTCTTCCAAAAAGCTTTGTCTTTATTTTCATCTTCCAATGCTGACAGCAACGATGCAATGGCGTCGTTGTTGCTCGGCGTTGACCACTCCATTAAACCTTGAAGTTTAGGAACCGTTGGCAAAACAGAACTAACTTTTAAGATGAGATTGCGTTCTTTTTCTGTAAGTTCTGAAGCCGGCTTAGATACAGCCATTACCCAGCCGGGATACAAACCTGTCGAGTGGCGGCAGCGAAGATCGCTGCTGTCACGCGGACTGATGACTTTTAAAGAGTCCGGAGTGATGTTGCCGTCACGCTCCATTCGCTCCAGGAGACAGGCGTCAATGATTCCTACGTCGCCTCTTCCTTCCAAGATCTCGTGTACAACCTTTTCAATCGGAGCACCGCTGAAGGAAACTTCCTTGGAGAAATGACCGGGACCGAAAATTCTTTGGAGTTCTCTTAAGCCGATCAGATAGCTCAATGATGAGGTCGGAGACATCCCTACGATTTTCTTGTCTTGCAGATCAGTTAACGAATTGATATCCGTCCGATCTTTCCGGGTAATGAAAGCGGCTCCGCTCGTATGAGAAGAGTCAATTGCCAAAGGGTGCTTCATGGCAGCAACCGCCCAGGCCCCTGCCTCCGACAAGGCCGCGAAAGTCACCGCGTCCGTAATGAAAAAGAAGGCAGGATTATCTTTGGTCTTTTTAAGAAGGTCTTCCTTGGCAAGATAATTCAGTTCAAAGAACTCGTCGGATATTTCTTCGCGCAAGTGATCCAATGTAGTCGCTATCGTTTCGATCACACTTCTATCTTCTCCGATAACCTGGGCATCTAGAGTCACAGCATGTGCACAGCTTGTCCACGACCATATACAAACTACGGTGAACAGGATCGGGATTCTGATCGGGATTCTGGAGATTAAGGGATCGAAGATTCGGCTTGCGCCCATGACTGTCAAGGGTAGTTCTATTGGACGTAACTTTGCCACAGACGCAATCAGCGATCAATTGAGAAAATTACTCAAGCCTCCACAGGCAGGGCTTATCCGACTTATGGCCAAGAGGACGTTTAAGGAAAAAGCTTGAACTGCATCAAGGGCTCTTGGAGTTTTCAGAGCAGTTCCCTGCCGACCGGCGGAGAGTCCAGCCATTCTCTGTCTTCTAAATTGCGTCGAGTGCTTGCTTGAGCTTTCTCAAACTTGTCTAGAAGATCGTCTAAATGGAGTTTTCTACGTGTCCGACGAGATGCCGGAATGTCCGAGTCTTTATCCTCCTTAGACTTGATATCCTCTAACGTGTTTTGCAGCGATGTCTTCATTTCCGCCCTCCATCCTTTAAAGCTCGTTTTGGCAGTGACCGGGAAATGTGGCCGACGGAAAGCGAGATAGAGCATTAAGATGATCTCGCCCTCCTCGGCCTCTTTACTGAACCCTATTACAGTTCTGTTTTCTTTCTAGTAAAGCTTGTATTCCTTAGGTTTGAACTTGCAGGGCGTTCCCTCGGTTAAGTAGATGATCTTCTCGTTCACATCGATCACCATGGACCAAACAGAACTATGTCGATGGTAAATCGGAAGTGTTTCATCATCATGTCTGCAAACGCCATCAGGATAACCGGCGTGGTCAGACAAGATTTCGAATATCTTTTCTACCGACAGCTTGTCCTCTTTCTTGACCAACCTTCTAGCTCGATCGAGTCTAATGAACGTTGAGTTGTAAGAATAGTTCTTGGCTTCGGGACCAAGATTCATTTTTAAGGACAGCCAGTGATTGCTGTGGCAGCAAGGTTCTCCCTCTGACAAAAGAATATCTAAGTCATTTGGAGCGTACTCAATGAACAAAAGCAAACCGTCGGCTCCTGCAAGACCCACGCAGGCACTCCCGGCTCTATTGGCTTTAGCAATCGCATCAATGGCTTTGGGAATCGTTTTACAAGACAAAGCTCCTCGGAGAAGGACTTGAAGCGGGACGCCAAGTTTTCCCTTCTTTACCGACATGGCGTTCATTGAAAGAGCTATTCCGCAGTCGTTCAATCCCTTTCCCCCGACAAGACCGGCCTCTGTGATGATTATGGCTTTAGCGAATGGCTTTTGTTCAACTTCCAAAAGTACGGTTGTTCCATATCCCATCGACCACCAGTCCCAGTTTTGGGCCAACAGTGTATGCCCGTTCTCGCTAGCTTCAGGCGGCACGCCGATCGTTGTGCACGCGTCTTCGGCAATATCTGCCTTAGCAAACATGATTTCGGAGCGACAATTAAGCGTGAGGATCGTATTGAAATCAAGACCGGCGCCGTCTGCAATTCCCTTCATCTCTTCAACAAGGTCGGGACGGTATTTTTCTATTTCTTTGCGATAAGGTTTAGAGAGTTCATACGCTTTGTCCCAGGTAATGAAGGCTTCTTTTTCAAAAAGGACTTTGTATTCTTCGATTACTTTATAGATTCTTTCCTTTGCCTGCGATCCGTATTGAAATCCTCTTTCATAGGGAGTCCCGGATACTTTGATGTATTGATGCATATCGCTTCTCCTTAACTTTTAGGCATTGAGTTATTGATCATTGGGATCTCGTAATTTAAAAGAACCAAGAAGTATTAAAACTATTGTTTTCCTTCTTCCAGTATTAGTTTTAGTTCTTTAACGTTGTTGACTTGTAATTTTTTATAGGCAACCTGACGATGACACTCTATAGTTCGTCGGCTAAGTTTCAGTGCTTCGGCAATCTCTTGGTTACTTAAATCCTTTAAAACCAATTCAACAATTTGCCGCTCGCGTAATGTGAGACTTTCAACACGCCGCTCGGCTTCTTCTTTTGAGACGCTCCACTGCCGTCTCTTTATGTCCCATTCGACATGTTTTTCGACAAGCTGAAGCAGTTTTTCGGGATCCAAGGGTTTGACGAGAAATTCGGCTGCACCTTCTTTCATGGCTTCCACAGCCATCGGAATATCTCCATGCGCAGTCAAGAAAATTATCGGAACTTTCGACTCGCGGGCAATTAACTCCTTATGCACTTCTATGCCTGATATTCCACCCATCTGGACATCCAGAATAATGCACCCCGGAACAGAAGGTGCTTCATTGACAAGAAACTCTTCGCCACTGGAAAAAACTTGTACTGTCCAATCTTCATTTTCCAAAAGAAACTGAATCGCCTTGGAAACCGCTCTGTCGTCATCGACAACACGTATCAATGCTATCGCTTTAGGATCCATTTCCCTTTTCTCCATTCACTAACCGAAGGTTGAATGAAACCAACAAACCTCCCAAAGGACTTCGGCCGTAAATCAAGGTGCCTCCGTGACGTTCGACAAAAGTTTTCACGATCGACAAGCCCAGCCCGAGACCGTCGGCCTTGGTTGAACCGGAAGAATTTGAAATCCCACTCAGTTGCTCTTCAGAAAGTTGAGGACCGTTGTCCCAAACCTCTATTTGGAAATTGCCGCTCTTCCTCTCGCCCTTCAAATAAACCTGAGGTTCGGTCTTTTTCCCCACTGAAGCTTCATAAGCGTTTTTTATCAGATTAGAAATGATCAGTTCAATTTCCAATGGATCGCCCAGAACTTTCGCGGGGATCGTTTGCACTTGAATTTCGCAGTCAGGGTGGCCAAGTGAGAAGCTCTCAATCGTTTTCCTAAGAATTTGATCTAAGTCAACCTGCGTGAGATCCTTTGACTTGTCCTTCACGTAATCACGCACTTTCTGGATAATTTCGTCTGCCCGTTGAGCCTGCTCATTAATTTCCTCTAATCCGGAAGCAAACTTCTCTTTATCTAAGTTGCTTCCGGCTTTCATCGTTTGTTTGAGTAGGCTGTAGGCGTAACAACGTATCGCATTCAGCGGCTGCCTTAGTTCATGAGCAAACAGGCTGCTTATCTGGCTGACAGTCCCTAATCGTTGAAGTTTTCCGAGTGCCTCTTCAGTTTTCGCGGCTTGAACCTGAAGCTTTTCTCTTTGTTTTAATGAAGCCTGCAACTGTGCCGTTCGCTTCTTTACTAGGGCCTCAGTTCGAACACTATGCGCCATTAGACCGAGAATAAGGAGCAGAAAACCGACAAATATATACCAATATTTATTCACGACATTTTTCATAGTCCACTTTCGTTCTGAAGCGTATGCATCCATGTCTAGACTTCTTAACAAACGGTCTACGCTGTCGTAATCAGAAGACGTACCCCAATACATTCCGCCTTTTATGGCTTCTTGGCCTAATAAAATTAACCTCAGTTTTCTAGATAACTCTGCCTGCACGGACGGAAGCATTGCAAAAGTAGTACTCGGATAAAGCGACGTAGAGTGAAGGCAAAGTAAATTCGGATGGTTCTTCTCATTCAACACTCGAAGGTTTAGAGTGTTGATCTCATTTTTTTCGGCCTCTTCTTCTAGAAGGCAACTGGGTAAGACAACGGCATCCAACTTTTCTTGAGACAAATCGTCAAGTAACTCCTTGACAGATTCATCTCGGGCTGTGAGCTTATTAAGAATCAACGAACTATCTTTACCTGATTGTTCAAGCTCTCCTTTGATTAAATAGACAGTCTCTTGTCCGTAGCGAGGATTAAAGACGACTGTCTTATCTTTTAAGTCAGCAAGACTGTTTAAGCCGTTAGCCCCTTCTTTAACAAGAACTAAAGCACTTAAACCTTGATTCGGATCAAATGCGCGATCAGATACCAAGGTAGCAATATCTCGGGCACCGCTTTTTGCCTCGGCTATAAAGAAGGGGGTCGAGGAAATGAAAAGATCGACTTCGTTATTTTGTATCGCCTTCTGTAGGTCCTTCGAAGAAAATTCGGAAACCTCTATATTTCTGTTAAGTTTTAACTTCAACGAAGAGATGGTTTCATTGATAAGTTCTTTCTCCTGTCCTTGAAGGATGGTTTCCTGAATCCCGATTCGAAGAGTCTGAGCACACCAAACGTTCCCTCCGAAGCAAAGAGCTATGAGTAGAATTAAGAACATTCTTATCATATTGCAAGCACTCCTGCCGCAGTTTCGCCAGCTGCTCTTCCGAATGCCAGAGCCTTTCCAAAACCACAACCGGGCGTGAAGTTAGCACCGTGAACGCCGCCCATGATTTCACCTGCGGCCAATAGATTCTTCACAGGATACTTACCTTGAATCAAGACTTGCGTTTTAGCATTTACACGAATGCCACAGTAAGTTCCCATAATTCCGCAAGTAGCGGGCATTATGTAAAAAGGAGCTTTTTCAATAGGAACCGGTGTTCCGAATGCTCCGGACAATGACAAGCGTTTAAAGGAGACTTCTTTTCCTGTCTTTATGCTTTGGTTGTAGTTTTGGATTGTTCGAACGGTATTTTCCGGATTTAAACCGGCTCTTCTGGCGGCTTCAGACAAATCCTCAGCAAAATAAATATGTTTACTATCCTGAGTTATGTTGCCAAACAGTCTTTTCTCAGGCGGTCGATTCTGCAGCTGCATGAGCCGAATGTTTTCATCAAAAACAATATAGCTTCGGCCGTTCGGCTGAACTAATGCAATGGGTCCGATATCTTTATAAGACATCGATTCGTTTACGAATCGCTCTCCGTTTTGGTTCAAGATAACGGCGCCGCTATAGAAAATCATACTGAAGTCATTCGCGTCTGCAGCATTCCTTATAAATCCATAGGAGGGTTTGATGTATTCCGTATCAATGAGTTCTGCTCCTAGCGCCATCGCCATCTGATGACCATCGCCCGTATTTCCGTTTCCCGAAAACACCTGGACGTTTTCCAAGTCGCTGACATAGCGCTCAAGCATTTTTCTATTATTCCCGAATCCTCCGCTTGCTAAGAGAACGCATTTTGTTTTGATAACCTCTGTTCCGCCCAGCCTCTTGATTTCTACACCAGTGATTGATTGCGAGTTGTCCATTAACAACCGCTGGGCTTTTACTCCTGTTAATACTTTGACACCATGGTCAATTGCAAACGTCAACAGAGTTCGAACTAATTTATGAGGATCAAATACATGTCCTCGAGGGACTCCGGATCCTCCGGACGCCCATAGGCTGAATGGTTGGACGCGGAGAGAGTTTAGAAACTCATACTCTTCACGACCCTTTTCAATGAATACCTTTACAAGCCGAGGATCATTTTTCCACTGTCCGGCTTCCATCAAATCCGAAAAGAACCATTCATCTTTATCCTTGATACCTAATGAATGTTGGTAGTCAGTTTCTGAAACAGACCAATGACCTCCGCATCTAATACTTGACCCTCCTATCAGAGGTTCTTTCTCTATTATCACTACATTTTTAATGCCCAGTTCGGCTGCCCTGCAAGCTGCTGCCAAACCTGCTGCGCCGGCACCCACTATCAAAAGGTCTACTGACCTTAAAGTAGAAGCGATTGCAGTTCCGGAAATTAACGGAAGCACAGAAAGCGATAGAAAGGTTCTTCTGAACATGGTTGAGCGATTTTTATAGGTCGGTATAACTCAATCTTAGTGGGAGACAAGATATTTCGCCAAGCATTGATATTTATCAACCTACCTAGGTATTTTGCAACCTAAGATGAACTCAGGTTTTGAAATCTCAAGACTGATCAAATTCAAGGAGAGAAATATGACGTTATCCCGTAGAAATCTTCTCAAAACAGCCGGCCTGAGCTCTCTTGCCTTTGTTCCCCTGAGCCAAGCTTCTGCTGCCGGTTTTGATAAAGAATATGACATCGTGATCATCGGTGCCGGCGGAGCCGGGTTAGCAGCGGCCTGCCGTGCAGGTGAATTAGGACTTAAAGCTATTGTCCTCGAGAAAACCGGAATTATCGGCGGTTCCAGTGTTTTATGCGGCGGTCAATTTTCCACATTCGGTACAGATTTGCAGGCAAAGAAAGGTAAAAAAGACACCGCCGAACTGTTCTTCAATGACATGATGAAGACAGGCAAAAACATGAACGATCCGAAAGTGGTTAAAGCTTTCGTCGATATGAGTAAGATTCAATATGACTTCTTAACGAAAACCTTAAATGTTCATCCAAGAGGCGTTATGGCTGCTTCCGGCATGAGCGTTCCTCGTGCCCATACCTTTAATCCTCCCGAAGTAATTAAAGCCATGACTAAGTACGCTAGAGATAAGGGTGTGGAAATTGTTCTTAACGCCTCTGCTCATCGTTTGGTCACTGACTGCGCCTCTGGAAGAGTCATTGGAGTCAAAGCAACAATTAACAAGAAAAACGTTGTATTAGGTGCAAATAAGGGTGTCATTCTCGCGGCCGGCGGTTTCTCTCGGAATCCTCAGTTGCTGGCCAAGTTTAATCCGATTATGGCAAAAGCCGATGCGATTGCCGGCGCCGGTACTCAGGGTGACGGTATTCTTATGGCTCAAGCCATAGGTGCTGACACTCTTGACACAACTTACATTAAGGCCTCCTACGGCTTTAAACTTCATCCGACAATCATTCAGGACATGAGCCTTATCACCTACAGCGGTGCCATTATGATTAACAAAGAAGGCAAACGCTTTACGGATGAATCTCAGTCTTACAAACTCCAAGGCGACGCTTCATTAGCTCAAACAGACGGTTATTCTTACCAGTTATTTGATAAAAACATTCTGGACTACGATGTCAAAAACGATACTCAAGGCATCGAGATGATGACTGCTCTCACAAATGATCCTGCCGGTCAAAAATGGGTTTATTTCGGTGAAACACTGGAAGAAGCCGCTAAAAAAGCAGGTCTTGATCCTAAGGCCGTTAAAGAAACCGTTGAGAAATACAACAGGGGCATCAAAGAAAGCAATGATGAATTCGGAAGAAAATCCCTCACCAGCGGCTTCGGCAAACCCGTTCCTATTGAAAAGGGTCCGTTCTACATCATGCCGACAACCGCGGCCCTCATCGGCACATATTGCGGTCTGAAGATTAACGAAAAAGCTCAGGTTATCAATGTGTTCAATGAAGTGATTCCTGCTCTTTACGCAGTCGGTGAATTAACAGGCGGTGTCCATGGTGCAGCCTATATGACCGGCACAGCCTTCGGTAAGGCTATCTGCTTCGGCCGCATTGCCGTCGACTCGATTGCTGGAAAATAATCTTTTAATTTGATATGAAGTTAAACAAGAATTAAATAACTAGCTCCGGTTTCACATACCGCCTGCCACACATCCGCCCCAATGGGCGGATGTTTTTTCCGAGGAATTCCGGGCTGTTACGCCATTCAAGAAAGTGCTCCCAGGCAGTTAATTATTGTTTCATCAAAGTTATAATCGGTGCTGAGTGAGATAATTATGACTTCTGTTTTGAGGTTAAGGACTTTTTAACACCCCTAGTCAAGTTACGTGACTAGCAAATGAGGAAGCCTTTGTGGAATAATCTCTTTCGCTTTTATTCTTTTTTAAATGAGCATTAAGAATAAGAAGCTCGGAGCGTAGCTCAGCCTGGTAGAGCGCTGCATTTGGGATGCAAGGGTCGCAAGTTCGAATCCTGCCGCTCCGACCATTCCTTATCATTCGACGGATTCTTGTTCTCTCGTTACGCTTTCCTATTAATAACGTCTAGTTTTCTCCGAACGACGACAACCGAACTCTTCGCGCATTGCTTGCCGAGTGGGATAAGTTTTAACCAATTCCTCCAAAAACTCCTTAGTTTCAGATGCACTCAGGAAACCGTTGATAATCTGACGCAAAGCTTCATAACCGCCTCTCTTCCATGGGTTACGCAAAAGGGTTTTCACCATTTGTTTGCCTAGGTTTTTAGCGTATTCCGGATCAGTTTTCTTTAATAATTTCTCTGCCAAAGCCAGTTGTGAGGCTATATCTACACTCGAATATTTATCGCAAAAGCTGCCGGCAAAATTTTTCACCTGCTTCTCGATAATTTCTTTTATCTTATTTTCTTCGCCGATTTCACCACATAACTTCATTCGAAGGCTAGGGTAAGAACCCGTTTGGGATATGTATTCTTTTACGACGGACTTCCATTGAGCCTCTGACAACAACTCTCTAAGTTCAGAAAAGAAAGTGAATTCCGGTTTCAAGTTATCTTGAACACGTCTGAGAAGTTCCTCTTTAAGAAGATCTCTCTCATTTTTTCTTCTAAGGATTTTGATTAGTTCGTCACTGGATTGAATTGAGCCGCCATTTCTTACGTCTTCGAGAAGGATTTTTTGAGCGTAATCTTCTTCCTTATGCTCAAGACACCATTTGACCATACGTTCTCGTAAATCTCGATCCGTTGAATTCTCCTCAAAAAATTCCCTTAATTCTTTACGGTTATCAAGACTGACCAGCAACTCAAATGCCTTTTTCAAATACCCATAAGGAATTGGCTTTCTTTTTGATTTTGACTTTTTTATGCAGCTAAGTACTGTTTGCAGCTGAATGGTTCGTTCTTCCGGAGAGGTATAGTTTTTCAACCAAACATCTTTGAGATTGCCTTCTGCCGCTTCCTTTCTGCAATCTTCGAAAAACTCCTTCCTTGCTTCCTTGTCTTCTGATCGAGCGAGATATCTCAATTTGTCAAAATCTTCGGGTGAGTAGTTGTATTCGACGTAAATCTCACCATATCCGTCTTCCTCATATTCTGCCGAGGAAGCGTCTATTGTTTTTTCCTCTGTCTCATCGATCAACACTGCAGCATCTTTCGCCTGTCCTCGCTTCAGCAGATCCTTGACGGCATCTGCCAAAACCGAGATCGTTGTATCCCAGTTAACGGTCTATTCTTCTACGTCGTCGACAAGATCCTCTTCAATGGCGTCATCGATTCTTCGTTTCCATTCGCTAACAGCCAGATTATTAAAGGATGCATTTTTGAAGGACGGATTTAGACAAAATTTCTTCTCGAAGATTTTCGTCCTCGAGCGCATACTTCTTAAGGAGTTCTTCGATCTTATCCTGAGAGAGGTGCTTGATGAGAGCTTCGAAAGCTTTGTCCATTTGTTTGACCACTTTTTGATTAATCATCCTTTTGGATTTTTGATTCTCACGAACTGCACTCATGAGATTTCACTCGATGCCTAAACTCACTCTTGCCGAATGAAATTTATTTTTTGAGATTGAATCCTCCCAAATCTCCAGGCAGAGGATTAACATTCAATAGCAAGTTAATCATTATTGATGATGCATTGATTGGCAACACTTTTCCTCCATAACTTAGGAGAAATTTTCCACTTTTATCTAGCCATTTCCTCAATCACAAAAGGAGAACTTCATATGACAACCCGCCGCAAATTTGTTTCAGGCTGCATAGCCGCAAGCTTGACGCCTTCATTTGCCTTTGCTTCAACTAATGATCCCGCTTCTGATTTCGACATGAAACAGTACGTCAATGAACTCAACGAGCTCGTTTCCATCGACTCAAAATCCGGACATGTAGAAGGCGCTAACAAAATCGCTGACATCTTAGAAAAACGCTTCAAATCGATTGGCTGGACGGTGACGACCAGAGACTGTGCCGGAAGAGGAAAGGCATTAATCGCAACTAATACACCGAATCAAAATCATTATGATGTCGTGCTTTCTGTTCATTCCGATACCGTTCAACCCGTAGGTAATGCTCAAAAGTATCCTCTAACGATTAAGGACAATATTGCACATGGCGCCGGTGTCGCCGATGATAAAAGCTCTTTGAACGCCGTATGGTGGATTTGCAAGAAGGTTCCTCCGGAAGCAATGAAAAAACTGAATATCGCTGTCATCGTCAATCCGGGCGAAGAGTCCGGCTCTCCGGCTTCCCGAGCCTTCATGGATGAGCAAGCCAAGAAAACCGATATAGCCTTGGTTTACGAACCAGGCAGACCTGGCAACGGCTTTGTGCGTTCTCGCAAAGGTTCCATGTTCCTAACCATCAATTTCCATGGCAGACCTGCCCATGCAGGAAACAATCCGCAGGATGGAAGAAATGCCATTGAAGCCATGGCAAAAGCCATTCCTGAGATCAAGGCTATTGCTTCTGAATATAAAGATGTCACTTTGAACGCGGACGTCGTCAAAGGCGGAACGACACCGAACACTATTGCAGAAGATGCAACCGTTGTATTTGATTTCCGTTTCTTTAACGATCAAACAAGAGACGCGGTCTTAGACAAAATCGAAGCCCTCTGCAAGCGCGGATTTGCTCCGGATGTGACCTCTGAACTGAAGTATGTTGCCAAGAGCTCTGCTCTGTCTCATACAGAAAAATCACAAAAACTGATTGAATTGGTTGATCAGGCATCCAAAGATCTTGGCCAGCCTGCTCCGAAATGGATGGATGTCGGCGGTGCTTCCGACGGCAACCGTTTCTCCGGAGGCGGCGCGGCAGTTGCTTGTGCAATGGGTGTCATCGGCGGAGACTTGCATAATCCTGAAAAGGAATGGTCAGATCTATCTACTGTCAAACCTAGAATTGAACTCGGCCGTAAAGTCTTGGAACTTATCGCTAAGAATAAGGCTAATTAAGCAAAGACAAATGTGCGTCCTAAGAGGACGCACGAGAGCATTAAGACAGGACCGGTGGATCTCAAAAACTTTGGTTTTAGATCAATTCACCGGCTCTAATGATTAAGTTGAGAGATTCAGAGCGAAACTATTTCTTCCAGCCGAAGTATTCACAAACGGTATTCCAAGCAACTTCCTGGAGGAAATGTGCCGTCTTTTCTTCAACTTGCTCAATTCCGTAGTATTTCAGTCCGACAGGCGAACGATGGTACATGCTCGCAAAGACAACGCAGGCCTCTAAGTAAGTGCCTTCAGGCGAAGGGTGTGTTTTATCCGCACGGTAGAGCTCTAACTTCGGATCTTGCTTGATCGCTTCGGCAAAAGCCAAACCAACCGGAATTACCATTGCATCGGCTTCGTTGCCGACTTTTGTTGTGGCATCTGCCAATTGCTGGGTCATTTCAGGCTTGTTCTTTCTTGCCCAAGTCATCATGATCAAAGGTTGGATGCCAAAACACTGCAAATCGTATGCATGCTGTTTTGCATACTTCTCAAAGATTTCTTTGCGCTGCGGATGGATCGGACCGGTGCTGTTGTCCTGAAGAATGACAGCGTCAAAAACCTTTTCTTTCCTGAAGTCAAACTTCTTGATTTTGCCGCCGTCGGTGTGGTCGACATAAGTAGAAGCCATTCCGGAAGGACGCACCAGTTCCCAGACATTGAACCAACCGAGGTCAGCCGCACCGATGGTCACCATACGGTTGCGTCTGACTTTGATTCCGGCAGCTTTTGCCAGACCGTTAACAGCGCCGGCAAGACCGCTCGAATAATATGTATAGGAATTGCCCACGAACATATAGCTGTGCGGGGCTTCAATGGAAGTAACCTTAGGCTTTACAGAGCACTCCAGAGATTGAGCAGCAAAAGGCAGAGAGCAAGCAACGATCAAACCGGTGAGAGCAAGGAATTTTTTCATAGTCATTCTCGATTGAGGGATTTGAGAATTTCATTTTTTCACCGACTATCGACATATCCAATGCATTCTAGGCAAAACAATTTTGCTAATTACGCAAAATGTCGGCGTGGAAATCTAATGTGAGAGTAGGACTTAATGAGAATTACTTTTTGGAGAGCTCCCAATTAAGAAGTCCTTATCTAATAACTTATTATCTTAATAAAAAAAAATACCCCCCCCCACTATTATCCAAAACTAGAACCAAGGTATTATTTTCTTTTTTTAGCTGCCTTCATAGACTGTAGCTGTTATTTTCCAAGGAGATAATATGAAAAGCTTTAAATTAGCTACGGTTACACTTTTAGTCGCGGCGGCAGCTTTATCAACTTCTGCCTTTGCTAAAGACGGAACCTACACTGCTCAGGAAGTGGGTAGAAACGGAGCCGTCAAAGTACAGGTCATCGTAAAGGGCAATAAGATCGAATCCGTTAAGGTTTTAGATTGGTCCGAAACGCATCCCGTTGCCGATTTAACTCAGACTCAATTGATTCCTGAAATCGTCAAATATCAGACAACAAACGTCAACAACATCTCCGGTGCAACGCTCTCCAGCTTTGCCATTAAGGCAGCAGTTAACAAGTGCCTGAAGGATGCCGGCTTAGATGTTAAACAGTTCCAGAAGCCCGCTCCTAAACCCGCTCATTACAATGACACCGTTACTGAAGACACCAATATCGTGATTGTAGGTGCCGGAGGTGCTGGTCTTTCCGCTGCTGTTGCAGCGGCTGAATCCGGCAAGAAAGTTATTCTTCTTGAGAAGAACGGATTTGCCGGCGGAAATACTTCCGTATCCGGCGGCTGCTTCAACGTTGCCAATCGCAACCAAGACCATCTGACGATGTCTGAAGGACAGAAGAAGATTGTCGAAGGCATCATCAACCAAAAACCACTGAATCCGCTTCACGCCGAATTAATTAATAAAGTTAAAGACCAATGGACTAAATACAAAGAAAGCGGTTCAAACAAACTCTTCGATTCTCCAGAACTGCACGCTCTGCAGACATGGAAGTCAGGGGACAACCAGGCAAACCTCAACCTCGTCTACACCTTAACCAAGAACGTCTCCGGCACAATGGACCAGCTCTCCAAGATGGGCTTTGTCTGGCGGGGAAAGGCCAACCAGTTCGTCGGCGCTCTTTGGCCGAGATCAAACCGAGCCGAAAACTTCAAGTCCGGCGTCGGTTATGTTGACACCTACTTAGCCTACATCAAGGAAAAAGGACTCCCGGTCACTTTGATGCTCAACACAGCGGCTGATGACCTCATTGTTAAAGGCGGCAAAGTCATAGGTGTTCTAGCTCAAAACAAAAACGGCAGAAAATACGTCATCAACGCAAATGACGGCGTCATTCTGACAACCGGCGGTTTCAGCGCTAACGTTAAGATGCGTAACGAGTATGACGAACTTTGGGGCAAAAAACTCGGTAAGAATACTCCGACAACCAACCTTCCCTCTGCTACCGGCGACGGCATTAATTTAGCCAAGAAGGCCGGCGCTCATTTAACTCAGATGGGCTGGATCCAGTTGTTCCCTGCCGGCGATCCGAAGACTGGCGCAACAAGCTTCAAACTCGGCGAGAACTCCTGCATTTATGTAAACCGTGACGGCAAACGCTACGTAAATGAGTCCGAACGCCGCGACGTTCTTGCAAAAGCCAATCTGGCTCAGAAAGATCAGCTCTTCTTCGTGATTTCTTCCGCCAAACGTGCTCTCGTTGATAAAGACGGCCGCAATGCTTACGGTGTTAAAGTCGAAGACATTCTTTCTTCCGGCAAATCCTTCAAAGCCGATACGCTTGAAGAACTGGCTCAAAAAGCCGGGATCAATGGTAAGAACTTAGTCGAGACTGTTAAGAAGTGGAATGAATTCTGCAAGAAAGGTACTGGTGACGAAATGGGACGTCCGACCTGTATGGATGACCATCGTCTTGACGAGGGCGGCCCGTACTATGCGACGCTTATGACTCCTTCTGTTCACCACACCATGGGCGGCGTTCAAATCAATGAAAAAGCCCAGGTTATTAATAACAGCGGCAAAGTCATCCCCGGTCTGTTTGCTGCAGGTGAAATCACCGGCGGTATCCACGGAACCAACCGCGTCGGCTGCAATGCGGTTCCTGATGCTCTGACATTCGGCAGAATCGCGGGTCTTACCGCTGCAGGTAAATAAACGGCTGAATAAAGATCGCTAGGCCAGGCGGAGTGCCTTCACGGTACTTCGCCTTTAATTTTTAGCAGCTTGGCGTCCGGCAATACGTCCGAACACAATGGCATCCGCCAGTCCATTTGCTCCAAGACGATTTTTACCGTGGACATTCCCTGTAATTGTTCCAGCCGCATATAAACCCGCGACCGGCTGATTGTTCTTGTTTAAAACCCGAGTTTTTTCATCGATGGCGATACCGCCTTCAGTGTAATGGACCGTCATCCCTGCATAGCAAGCCCAGAAAGGGGGATGAGCAACCGGAAGCGTTAAGGAATGAATTTTCTTGCCCAAACGATCTTTACCCAACCTAACCCCTTCGTTGTAGTCTTCAACCGTCCGAATCAGATTATCGGCGGGAACACTCATTTTGTCGGCAAGCTCTCTAAGCGTTTCGCCTTTCCAAGCCTCCCCTCCTTCAATTGCCTTTACAGCTTCTTTCTGCACTAAGATTCCAGCCCTTCTAAACCCTTCGTCGTCGATAATGATGAATCCATACTTTTCAGGTAAGGAGAGGACAGCATCTCTAAATTCATCCCTCGGACTGTCCTCTCGGATAAATCGTTCACCGTTTTTATTCACGAAAATGAAATGAGAAACGTCATTATGAAAACGGACACGATACTTTTTACCCGGCGGGCAACCCGGCAAACACTGAATAAATTCTAGATTGACGAGTTTTGCTCCGACTTTTTCTGCTGCCAGCATGGCAAGCCCATTAGAACCGGGCGCATTGTTAGTCGTCAGCCCTTTGAGTTTCGGCGAGATCTTCTGTATTAAATCCGGATTAGCTGCAAAGCTTCCGGCCGCAAGCACCACTCCTCTGCGCGCATAAAACTGCTTATACTCATTTCCGCAATAAGCCCCGACACCAATGACTTTATTGTCTTTAGTCAATACTTCTCGAACTTCGCATTTAACCTTTAGTTCGACTCTCCGCTTTACACAAGCATCCGCCAAGGTTCGAATGTATCCTTGTCCGAGAGGCAAGACTGGAATGTGGGCTCTGGGCCAATGGGCGCCATAAAGTTCAAAAACTCGAGGCTGAAAATGCATACCTAATTTTTCCAGCCATTCGAGCGACTCCTGCGCCTCTGTCACCATTGTTCTCACCAACTTAGGATCTCCTAAACAGCCGCCGAGTTCATAAGTTTGCTGAACATGCAACTCTACAGAATCAGTAATTCCCTGTTTTTCTTGACGTTTTTTATCTACCGAGGCATAAAAGCCGCCGGAGATTAAAGTATTTCCTCCGATTTCCGGCTGACTTTCCAATAGAAGCACAGAAGCGCCGTTATCAGCGGCTTCCACGGCCGCTGATAATCCGGCTGCACCTGCTCCGACAACGATTACATCCCAAGATTTACCTTTACTGAAGATGTTTTCAATAAGACCGGCGTAGGAAGGTGCGGGAAGGATCGTTAAGAGAAAAGCGGAAAACAAGCTCCTTCTATTCATCTCCAGTAACCCTCCCGATGTCGAGTAAAAATGCACTCGCATCCAAGGCTGAGCGAAGTCCGAGCTTATGCATCGCATTACCTCGATGGATTTTGACGGTTTGCTCAGCAATATTTAGCTCATTAGCGATCTGTTTATTAAGTTTGCCTGTAGCGACTTCCCGAAGCACCTCTTTTTCTCTATCCGTCAGGCGTTCAAATTTATTGATTTTTTCTTGAATAAGTGCTTTCGACAACCGTAATTCCTTGTTCTGTTGCAGATGAACTTTAACCACTTCAAGAAGCTTTTCAGGCTTAGCCGGTTTTTGAAGAAAATCTACTGCGCCGTTTTTTAGAGCCATTACAGCTGCATCCACCGTCCCGTGACCCGTTAAAAATATAATCGGCAGATCGCTGCCTTTCTCCAGCAAACAACGTTGGAGCTGAAGACCGCTCATTTCCAGCATTCGGAGATCCAGAATAATACAGCCCGGAACGGTCAAATCATCTTTAGCTAAAAATTCTTCTGCTGAGGAATAGGCAGCAGCAGGAATTCCCGCAAGCTTGAAAATAAAAATCTCTGAGTTTCTAACCGTTTCTTCGTCATCCACGATTCTTACTAGGGCTTCCACTCTAAATCTCCTTATTAGTTTTAGGCAAATGAAGCGTCACGATCAAGCCTTTGGAATTATTCGGCTTAAAGGTTAATTTGCCTCCATGGTTTTCTGCGATAAGACGGCAGATTGAAAGTCCCAAACCTAAGCCGTTTGAAAAGCTCTTGGCGGGATGCGAAAGCCGACTTAATAATTTATCTGAAATCACTTGACCATGATCAGATACACTTAACAGCCATTCGTTTGCTTCTTCCGACAATTGGACGCTTATTAACTTTTCTCGGCTGTCCTTGCTGGCTGCAGCGGCATTTTTGAGCAGGTTCACAATCAGCAATTCAAGTTCAAGAGCGTCGGCAAGAGCATCAGCTTTACCGGGAGCTTTTACCTCGACATCTACTCCCGAAGATAGAGACGATCTTCTAAATGAAACCAACGCCCGATCTACTATCTCGGATAAGTTTTCTTGCTTAACTTCGTGGTGCTGCCGTTTTGCGTAGGTTCTGACTCTTTGAATGATTTTTGAAAGTCGATCTGCCTGCGTTGAAATTTCTGACAGCGCTTCCTGCACTAATGGATCTTCGCGTTTTCCTTTCAAATAAAGCTTTAGGCCGTCGGCATAATTAATTAGAGACGCGATCGGCTGATGGGCTTCGTGAGCAAACATCGCAGACAGTTCACTCACAACGCCGGCTTTTTCTAACTGGAAGAGATTTTCTCTGCTCTCGCGAGCCTCTTTTTCGGCTTTGTCTTTTTCCTTCAGTGCAATAGTCAGATCTCGGGTTCTGATGCTGACGATTCTTCTCACGGAAGCCGTATAAAGAAGAATTAAGATCAATAGAGCAGCAAAGCCATATAAATAATGACGGTATCGTTTTGCAAATCCTATGAATCCGGTTTCTTTTAAGTACTCATAGGGGCCGATTTCCAGAGAACGGTATAAAGAGGAAACCGGCGTAAAGTCGCTGGCAAAGCCCCAACTGTCTCCACCTCTCGTCCGATCCATGGTAAGCAGTCCCACTGACACTGTCTTAACTAAATTCGAGTCTGCCTTAGGTAAGGAAGCAAAGACAACATCCGGATATAGGTCTGTGGACACTTTGCATGAAATTAAAGAGTCATTCTTAGGGTTTAGTACTCTTAGGGCTCCTTTTGCTATTGTCCCTTCCCTCTCGAATTGCTCCAGATCACAAGTCTTGAGTATCCCAACGTCAACCTGCTTATTGAGCACCATAGAGGCGACGTCCGGTATCCCATAACCCGTATAGGTAATAACTGAAAACAATCTTTTAGGATCTAAGTTTTGAAGAAGCAGTTCTCCTAGCGCAATAATCCAGCCATCGAAGGAATTTGAGTCCGTCGCAGCAACGGAAACTCTAACCAAATCGGAAAGAGTATTAAACCGAGAATCGTTCGCACGAACCACAAATACAGAGCCTACAGATTTAGAAGGATCTTTGGCTCCTTGAGGATGGCGTGTTGCAATATGGCGCGCGCCGGCAGATTCTGCCACATAGGCAAAGAATCCACTCGGAGCAATAAAGAAATCGAGTTCTCCTGCTTTAATCGCCTTTTGCAGGTTCTCGAACGACAACTCGACGGACTTGATTTCATATTGAGGAATCACCTTTCTCAAATGTTCCATCGTTGGCCCGAAGGTTTGAACATAAAACCAGGGGTCAATCGTATCTAAGATGCCAATAGTGATCGTCTTAGACCACACAGAAGTCGCACAAGCTGCGCCAAAGGCAATCAAGAATAAGAGTTTAGAAATTGACCTAAACACAACTTATCTCTGAAGGGGTTAAAAACTGAATCTCACTGAAAATAAAAGAATGAAGAATCAGGTCAGACAATATTTAACTGCTTCAGACTGTCTTGAATTCCACTAATCGACGAGTCGGAATTCGCTGAGCCCGAATCGTCTTGTATCCGAAACACATCGCACTAAAACATTCCTCGTCTTCTTTAATCCCCAAAAGCTCTCGAACTTCCCTGCTTCTTTTTGCGGCAGCGGTTGCATAACCTGCAAAACAGCAACCGATATTCATCGTTTCTGCCACAAGATTGAAGTAAGTCAGATTAATCCCGCTCTCCACGCCGCCCCAAACTGCGGTTTTAGGTCCGACACTGAAAACAACCGATGGCGCATTGCGGAGAATAGGATCTTGTCCTGCGCGATAACGCTCTAGGATGGAATCGATTTTGCTTGCATAACGTTTGCCGTAAACCGGATCGGTTCGACAGTCCCCGTCGAACCACTGTGCGATTAATTCCAAGAATTTTTTAGTCGTTTCCGGCTTTGTGATGATTAAACGCAAAAAACGGTTATTTCCACCCGAGGGTGCATACCCGACCACTTCAAGAATCTTTTCGAGATCGGATTGCTTCACTGGCTGAGAGGAAAAACTCCTATATGAACGTCTTTGTTTGAGGGCCTGAATAATTGTTTTTGAGGCTGAAGAAGAAGGCATTGATGTCTTCTCTAGATCGGCTGCCAAAATACCGTTGTGAATAGCGGCCCCTTCCGGACAATATGCTGTGCATTGTCCACAGTCGTTGCAAAGATGCTCCCGTCCTTCGATCATTTTTGGACGACCATTATCAAGAATTAACAGGCGCTTCGGACAGACAAGAATACAGGTTCCGCAGCCGATGCAGTTATCAGAACTCGTTGTGCAATGAGATGGCATGATGTTCTCGCTTGGGTTGAGTTTGGTTTTTCTTCTATTAGTAAAATTTTCTCATCAATTAGGCCAGGAATTCGGTTTTCGACCCGGCGTTTGAACCAACGGGATAAGTGTTTTATGGCCCGAGTATCTGTGAAAGAAAAAAATGGCTCCTGACCACATATTGCCGATCAGAAGCCATTACAGGAGGTAAACCGATAAATTAATTTATTTTTTGGCTCTGTTCAGAGTAAGTATTGATATTAGTTGCCGCGCCTCCATTTAAGGGGTATTTTTAAGTTAAGGAGGTACCCTATGTTTACCACAGCAGTAGATAAGCTCCTTTCGCAGTTTTTTGCCTTAAGCGCTGAAGAAAGATCTTGCATTCTGGAAGTTCTCGTTGATAGCCAACCCATTAACAACTCCGATGGAGTCGAAAGCTTTCTAAGCAAGAGGCTCGATGTCAGCCGGTCAGGTCGACCCGCCTGTCCGCACTGCGGCTCATTAAAAGTTGTAAAAAACGGCAGACACTGTGGGACTCAACGCTTTATATGTCGAGATTGCGGCAAAAGCTTTGGTTGGAGCAGCGGGTCCTTTTTCAACCATTGCAGGAAAGAAATTTCTCAATGGTTCAAATACGTCCAGTGCTTCATGGACCGGCTTCCTCTCAGAGAGTGCGCACGAAGGTGCGGAATTTCCTTGGATACCTCTTTCAAGTGGCGCCATCGGCTGCTAGACGGCTTACAAAAGATATACAACTCGGTAAAACTGACAGGCGTCGTCGAAGCTGACGAGGTCTACTTTTCGATCAGCTACAAAGGATCAAGAAAATTTTCGGCTCAGCCCGCCGGCAGAGAACCGAAAAAAAGAGGAATGCGTTCCACGAAAAGAGGCCTGTCTGATGAGAAAGTTTGCGTGCCGACAGCCGTAAACCTAGAGGGAAAGAGCACAGGCGTGGTTTGCAATCTTGGGAAACCCACAATCGGGAATCTCAAAACTGCTTTAGGGTGCAAGATTCTTCCCGGTTCCACTCTTGTAACGGACAGTCTTGGAGGTTACCCCTTGCTAGCCGAATCTTGCAAGGCTAAACATGTTCAAATTCCGTCAAAGAAACACAAGAAAGGAATCTTCAATATCCAGCTGATTAATTATTACCACTCCGCCCTCAAGGCAATGACAAATATCCGGTTTAGAGGGGTTGCCACTAAGTATCTCAACAACTACATCGTTTACAACAACTTTGTGACCTTTGCCAAAGAGAGTTTCATGGAAAAAATTAAGATCCTGAAGAATGAAATTTTTACTATCGGAGTTGAGGAAAGAAGTTTTTCGGTAAATATCTCTAAACGGGATCCATTGCCGTTACTCAAAGATCAATACTTACTCTGAACAGAGCCAAGAGAAAAAGGATTGGCTCGAAGAGCTTGAACAGCTCGTAATCGACGACCCGACCAAAGAATACAGTCCCTACCACAGTTATGAAAATTTCGATACTTATGTTCCCGCAAACATGAAGTACCTGGAAAAGGCGGAAGGCTACAAGTTTTTCACGATTAAGGACAAACTTGTCAGCAGGCTTCTCAATAAAGATTTGATAGAAGAATCGGAATTTCCCCAATACAAAGAACTGCTTGAAAATTACGAAGCCGAATTTACGTATGATGCCGAAGATCCAATCGAAGGTTATGACGAAATTACGGGCGAATGGACTTGGGTACGTAAATTCTAATCTCTGGAACCCCGGTAGTTGTCAAGCACTTTAGGATAAAGTTTTTCTTTAGTC
>ERZ1106931.78-NODE-78-length-88353-cov-30.001676_pt1 | contig 88353 bp, 75 predicted proteins | sample MGYA00403664_ERZ1106931 | MGnify/ENA primary metagenome ERZ1106931 (study PRJEB35170, sample SAMEA104062435) | human gut metagenome | biome: human gut; feature: human-associated habitat; material: faeces | place: Denmark | collected 2012-06-29 ... | reverse complement strand
ACCTTCCAAACGAGAGAGCTTTCCCGCAGAAAAGGAAACCTGAGCGTCCAGAAGATGCTCATGGCACTCGACAAGATCATCATGTACAAGGTCAGCGGACACTATTCCATGAAGTACGCCTACACTTCCCTTCAGCAGGAAATCCTCAATGCTCTTTCAGTTGAAAAGTCGTCCATAGAAGCCATCGTCACTGACTGGAATTCGCACCTAAAAAAGTAATGGTAGTATAAATCGTGAAAAGTTTAGGGTTAATATAACGTTTGCTTTTTATTCTTCGTCCTCGTCGCGCTTTTTGTAGCTACAGCAGCTACCGTCAAGACATAATCTTTCATAATGCCCATCAAGGTTGTCGGGATCGCCTTGGAAATATACGCAGTCGAGGCATTTCTGACGCACGACCTCACGGAGTCTACGCTCATAATCAACACGAGGTAACACCTCTCCGTCAATTTCCTCGATGAAGAATATCTTTGAGAGATTTACCCATACCGTTTTTTTGTCTTCCTCGATAAAATACGGCTCCAGGCAGTGTTCCCAGTCATACATCGTGAGTTTTACGAATTTTTGACTACTGTTGTTTGCAAATTTTGCAAATTCATCAGCGGTTTTAATCCCTTCGGGAAATCTGTAATAGTTTGTATCAAGTTGAAGTAATTTTGTTTTCATTATTACACCTCACTGTATTTCCATATCAAGCAAAATCTTTTTTGCTTTTATTTTGATATTTACTGCCTTTATGGTAATCCAACCTGCTAACTTTTGCTTTTCTTATGGAGCGACCGGCGGGAATCGGACCCGTGTATACAGCTTGGGAAGCTATCGTTCTACCATTGAACTACGGCCGCATAAACATAATGCTGCTTTTTCAAGCAGCATTATGAATAAGTCAATTAGAGAACCGGATTGTCGTTGATGAGTTCCTTACGGACAAAATCATCAGCGGAGTCATCATCCTCATCATCGAGGCTGAGAATCGGCTTGATACCTGTACCAGCAGGGATCAGCTTACCGACCATGACGTTCTCCTTCAAGCCCTTAAGGAAGTCTTCCTTACCCTTGATGGCAGCATCGGTCAAGACAGTTGTTGTCTGCTGGAAGGATGCGGCAGAAAGGAAGGAATCAGTCTCCAAGGCTGCCTTGGTGATACCGAGAATAATCGGTCTGCCGACAGCAGGTTTTTCCTGATGGAGAATGTAGCTCTCATTCTCTTTAGTGAACTGAACATCCGTGACCTTCTGGCCAGGGAGGAACTTTGTATCACCGGCGTTGATGATCAAAATCTTATTGGTCATCTGACGGACAATGATTTCAAGGTGCTTATCGGAAATGGCAATACTTGCGTTGTCCTTATAGACAAACTTGACCTGGTTGATAATGTATTTACGAACCGTATCAAGATCTGCACATTCGATAAGTTCCTTCGGATCGATATGACCCTTGGTAAGAGGATCACCGGCTTTGACGACAGCTCCTAATTCAACACAAGGAACGGCACCCTGATAGGAAGTATAGGTTTCGCTTTCGAGTTCATTGGTTACAGTGAATTCGTATCTGGAACCGACAGCTTTTCTATCAGTGACAGTACCTCTGATGTGCGTGATAGTAGCCAAGTCTTTGGTCTTCGGATGACGGACTTCAAGAAGTTCCTGAACACGAGGCAAACCGGAAGTAATATCCTGCTGACCGGCAACGCCGCCAGTGTGGAAGTTCTTCAAGGTAAGCTGTGTACCAGGTTCACCGATGGACTGAGCAGCCATGATACCGACAGTATCACCGATTTCGGCGACCTTACCGGTAGCAAGGTTACGGCCATAGCACTTGACGCAGATACCATCTTCGGATTCGCAAGTGAGGACAGAACGGATTTCAACAGATTTGAATCCGGCTTTGACAATATTGCTGGCGATGGATTCATCAATGCAGCAGTCTTTGCTGGCAATGAGGTTGCCTGTGTTCGGATCAAAGATATCGTGCATCGGGAATCTGCCGACAAGACGTTCGTATAAGGAAGCGATGACCTTGCCGCTTTCATTGAGAAGCTCAGTGATGACTAGGCCGTAATCGCAACCGCAGTCGTATTCACGGATGACAACGTTATGAGAGACGTCGACAAGTCTTCTGGTCAAGTAACCAGAGTCAGCTGTCTTCAAAGCTGTATCGGAACCGTTCTTACGAGTACCATGTGTAGAGGAGAAGTATTCAGAGACGGAGAAACCTTCAGAGAAGCAGGACTTAATCGGAATTTCAATGGCTTCGCCATTTGCCTTCTGAGGGCAGCCCTTCATACCGATAAGCTGCATGTAGTTATCGTTGGAACCACGAGCACCAGACTGCATCATCATGAACATCGGGTTACGAGGAGAAGAAGACATACGCTTGTCAAGCAAGGCGCCCATATCTTTCTTCTTCAAGTTGTTCCACATATCAACGATGGTGTTGTGACGTTCTTCATCGGTGAAGAAACCGAGGTCATAGCTCTGTTCGATTTCAGCGACTTTCTTGTCAGCCTTATCGAAGAGTTCCTGTCTTCCTTCAAGAGGTTCCATATCGTCCAAAGAGACGGTAAGGCCGGACTTTGTACAATAATCGAAGCCTTGGTTCTTGAAGGCATCCAAGATAGCAGCAGTCTTCTCAGCGTTTTCATGATAGTGGTGGAAGACCTTGTCCATCATGGTCTTGATTCCGCCCTTATCAATCGGGACACGGAGAGTCTGAAGTTTGCAGTATTCCTTGAAGGCATCGAAATCATCGCCTTCTTTGAACTTGCCGGATGCGATTACAGCATCATAAGCTTCCTTAGCAGTGACAAAGAATTCATCCAAGGTGTGGAAGAAGTTAGCTTCTTCTGCAGCCTTTTTGTCATCGTCTTTAAGACCGACATGCGGGAAGTTGATGTAGGGGAAGTCATTGGGGAAGATCTTGTTGAAGATGATCTTACCGACAGTTGTCAATAAGTAAGAGTTGTTCTGCTTTTCGCTGAATTCGCTCTTCTTCAAAGATCTGCCAGGAACATAGATACGGGTTCTTAAGGTGATCAAGCCGTTCTGATAAGCAAGAATTGCGGTATCAGGATCGGTGAAAACCTTACCTTCGTACTTGATGTAGCTGCGGAACTTCTCAGCCATTTCAGTATCATTGCGCTTTTCGTAATACTTGGCATACATCTCATCCATAGCAGCATCATCTTCCAAAGTAAGATAATAGTTACCATAGATCATATCCTGAGAAGGAACGCAGATCGGCATACCATCACTAGGCTTAAGGATGTTTCTGTTTGCAATCATCAAGGACATGGCTTCAGCCTGTGCCTGACGAGAAAGCGGAACATGGACAGCCATCTGGTCACCGTCGAAGTCGGCGTTGAATCCAGGGCAGACAAGAGGATGCAAACGGATAGCCTTACCTTCGATAAGGATCGGCTTGAAGGCCTGAATACCAAGTCTGTGAAGTGTAGGTGCACGGTTGAGAAGGACCGGATGATTCTTTGCAATCTCTTCGATTGCATCGTAAACACGGGGATCCTTTCTGGCAATCAATTCATCAGCCTGTTTCTGAGATGTAATCTGAGAATCTTTATGGTTCATCAAGTAATGAGCGATGAACGGTCTGAAGAGCTGAATGGCCATTTCACGCGGCAAACCGCATTCATCCATATTGAGAGTCGGACCGACAGCGATGACGGAACGACCGGAATAGTCGACACGCTTACCTAAAAGGTTCTGACGGAAGCGGCCCTGTTTTCCCTTCAAGAAGGAAGAGAGGGACTTTAAAACATTGCCGTTGATATTGGTAGAAGGCTTGTTTCTTCTATCGTTATCGATCAAAGCATCGACTGCTTCCTGAAGCATACGCTTTTCGTTGAGCAAAATGACAGAAGGTGCATGCTCTTCGATTTCGCGTTTCAGACGGTTGTTCTTAATAATGACCTGACGATAGAGATCGTTGAGATCAGAAGTGGCATATCTGCCGCCGTCAAGCTGCATCATAGGACGGATTTCCGGAGGAATGACGGGGATGACTGTCAGAACCATCCATTCAGGACGGATACCAGAATCCTTGAAGGACTTGAGAACCTCAAGACGCTTGATGGCCTTGATTCGCTTCTGGTTTGTATCACCGGTGGACTGTTTGAGTTCATCGGAGACAATGGCAATTTCCTTATCGAGATCGATTTCACGAAGGAGCTTTTGAGCAGCTTCGGCACCGATTCCGAATTCACAGCCTAAGTACTTCTTGATATAACGGCTGACGGAGATGAAGTCAAAAGCCTGGCTTCTGGAAGCGATTCTCTTAGCGAGATCTTCGCCCTTTGCATAGTCAGGAGTTCCTTCATCGACACGATGGCCAAGAATTTCTTCATTGATGACAGTCGGGAATGTCTCACGGGCTGTTCTTTCGTCCAAAACCTGACGGTATTTCAAAATCTTGGAAATACCAGGGTTTGTGACGATGTGGGAAACAAAGTAGACGACTTCTTCCAACTGCTTCGGAGGGATGCCTAAGACAAGACCCATCTTGCTGGGTGCGCCTTTGACAAACCAGATGTGAGTGCAAGGGAAAGCAAGGTTGATGTAACCCATACGCTCACGACGGACTGCCTTAAGTGTCACTTCGACGTGACACTTTTCGCAGACCTTACCGGCAAAAGAAGACTTCTTATAACGGCCGCAATGACATTCATAGTCCTTAGCAGGGCCGAAGATTTTTTCACAGAATAATCCATCGGGTTCTGGCTTCTGAGAACGGTAGTTGATGGTTTCCGGTTTGGTGACTTCACCTTTTCCCCAAGAATGAATCTGTTCCGGACTTGCTAGTCCGATTTTGATGGAATGAAGTTTATTGAGATCAAACATTCGTCAACCTCCTTAATTGTTCTCGTCATCGGATTCATCAGATTCCGAATCAGCATGTGCATTGTCTTCTTCTTCGTACATGGAGACATCTTCGTCTTCAGTATCTTCATCTTCGTAGATGCTGGAGTTGCGGAGATCATCTTCTCTTTCACGATCTTCCTTCTTGGTATCGAAATTGACGATATCATGATGAATTCTTCTGGAATCTCTTTCAGCATCCTCAGAGAGGGTGTTCATATTGATTTCCTGATGTCTTTCATCGAGGAGAGAGACATTGATGCAAAGACCCTGAAGTTCCTTGATAAGAACACGAGTGGATTCCGGCATGTTCGGCTTAGGAATCTGCTTGCCCTTAAGGATAGCTTCGTAAGTCTTGTTTCTACCAACCATATCATCAGACTTGATAGTGAGCATTTCCTGAAGGGTATAAGCTGCACCATAAGCTTCGAGTGCCCAGACTTCCATTTCACCGAATCTCTGACCACCCTTCTGAGCTTTACCGCCCAAAGGCTGCTGTGTGACAAGAGAATACGGACCGATAGCACGGGCGTGAATCTTATCTTCGACCATGTGGTCGAGCTTAATCATGTACATGACACCGACAGCGACACGAGAGTCGAATCTCTCACCGGTCTGACCATCATAAAGAATGGTCTTGCCATCGCTATCAATACCGGCCTTATCCATGAACTGAGCGATTTCTTCATTGGATGCACCATCGAAGACAGGAGTGGAAACCTTAAGGCCGAGCTTCTTACAGGCATAGCCTAACTGGACTTCCAAGACCTGACCGATGTTCATACGGGAAGGAACACCCATAGGAGAGAGAAGAATGTCAATCGGTGTGCCATCAGGCAAATAAGGCATATCTTCAACAGGAAGAACTCTGGAGATGACACCCTTGTTACCATGACGACCGGACATCTTATCGCCGACCTGGATCTTTCTCTTCTGAATGATGAAGACCTTGACAGATTCAATGACATCCGGCGGCAATTCATCACCCTTGGCACGAGAGAATCTCTTGACCTCAAGGACGATACCTTCACCACCATGAGGAACCTTCAAAGAAGAGTCCTTATCATCATCTGCTTTAGAAGCAAAGATGGATTTGAGGAGATGATCGTTGTTGGTCTCAGTGACTTCTCCCTTAGGAGTTGTCTTACCGACAAGGTATTCGCCTTCTCTGACTTCAGTTCCAGGAAGAATGATGCCATCTTCATCAAGATGGGCAATCTTATCTTCGGAAACGTTAGGAATATGACGGGTGAATTCTTCTTCACCTAATTTTGTCTTACGGCGTTCAACACTGTGTTCTTCGATGATGAGGTTGGTGAAGAGGTCATCGCTGACACAACGTTCAGAGATGACGACAGCGTCTTCGTAGTTATAACCATGCCATGTAGTGAAGGCGATGAGGACGTTCTGTCCTAAAGCGAGTTCACCCTTGTCCATAGAAGAACCATTGGCGATGATCTGACCGCGTTTTACATTATCACCGGCTTTGACAATAGGAGTCTGGTTGATGCAGGTTCTCTTATTGGAGCGGATGAATTTTCTAAGCTGATAATGATGTTCGCGTCCATCATTTTCGAGGATGATGATCTTGACACCATCAGCATAAACGACAGTACCATCGGCTTCGGCAAGGACAGCTTCACCAGAATCGTGGGCAATCTTTCCTTCCAAGCCGGTTCCGACAAACGGAGCTTCCGGTCTTAAAAGAGGAAGTGCCTGACGCTGCATGTTACTACCCATCAAAGCTCTCTTACCATCGTCGTTTTCAAGGAAAGGAATACAAGCAGCAGCGATAGAAACAATCTGCTTAGGAGAAGCGTCGATCAAATCAACTTCTTCTGTCTTAGCAGAGATGTATTCACCATTGCTTCTTGCGTAAACGCTATGTTCAAGAATCTTATCGGTTGCAGGATCGACTTCGACGTTAGCCTGAGCAATGATATGGCTCTTTTCCTCATCGGCAGTGAGCCATAAGACATGGTTAGGATCGTTATCGATGACACAATCCTTGACAGGACGATATGGAGTCTCGATAAAGCCATACTGGTTGACCTTAGCATAGCAGGCGAGGTTGGAGATCAAACCGATGTTCTGACCTTCAGGAGTTTCGATAGGACAGATTCTGCCGTAGTGAGTCGGATGGACGTCACGGACAGCACTGGAAGCTCTGTCTCTTGTAAGACCGCCACGGCCCAAAGCAGAAAGACGTCTCTTGTTGGTAAGTTCAGCAAGAGGGTTGGTCTGATCCATGAACTGAGAAAGGGAATCGGAATTGAAGAACTGATTGACAGCGCTGGTCAATGCCTTCGGATTGATAAGGGAAGAGATGGTGATGGAAGCGAGATCGGAAGTGGACATCTTATCATGGATGTTTCTCTTCATCTTGCTTAAACCAGCACGGAACTTATCCTGAATCAATTCGCCGACACAGCGAACTCTCTTGTTGCCAAGATGGTCAGTATCATCAGCTTCACCGATGCCTTCGCTGAAATTGAGCATGTAAGAAAGGGATGCGACAATATCAGGAATAGTAATATGAGTGGAATTGGAATCCAAATTGGTTCCGATGACATTAACGACTTTCTCGCTATCATTAGGAGCATAGACTTTAACCATGGTGACAATGCTTTCCTGAAGAATCTCTTCTTTGGAAATGACACCTTCAGCCAAATCATCGGGATCAAAGACACACTGTAAATTGGAAGAGAGGCAGACAGTATGCGGATCTCCGGCATTGAAACCGAAGAAGTTTTCAGCCTGCATCTTCTTGACTTCTTCAACAGTGAGCATGTGGCCCTGTTCGAAAGCAACTTCACCATTCTTATCAATCAAATCTTCGGCAAGAACCATGCCAGGGAGACGATTGTAAACGCCAAGTTTTTCTTTGATCTTGAATCTTCCGGCCTTTCCGACATCATAATGTTCTTTATCGAAGAACTTCTGACGAAGCATGCTGCAGGCGGATTCGTTGGTGTAAGGTTCACCGGGGCGGATCTTCTTGAAGATATCGCCGACAGCGGCGTTTCTTCTTTCCTGAGCACTTCTTGTGGCCTTGACAGGATTCTTGTTAAGAGCATCGTTGAGATAGGAGTTGTTGTTTCCGAACAATCCTAAAACACCGGTGACAGTTTCAACTGTGCCGTCTTCATTGGCAGGGAGTGTATTATCTTCCAAGTCTTCAGAGTCGGAGACCAAGCCAAGAGCTCTCAAAAGGACAAGAGCAGGGACCTTTTTCTGTTTGTCGATACGAACAGAGACATAGTCACGATTATCAGTAAAATACTCTAACCAAGAGCCTCTGGAAGGCATGATGTCAGAGCCATAAATGTCATTGCTTCCTTTAGTGACACCACTATCGGTCTTCTTCGGCATGATTTCTTCCGTAGTCTTGGAAACATAAGCTCCCGGAGAACGGACAAGCTGAGAAGCGATGCACTTTTCAGAGCCATTGATAATAAATGTACCAGACTCAGAAATAGTCGGGAAATCACCCATGAAGATAGAATCCTGATCGATGGATCCATCGGGATGTTTCAGACGGAACGTGACAAAAAGCGGACGAGAATAGGTAAGAGCAGATGTCTTACACTGGAAAAAGTCGTACTTTCTTTCTCTCCATTCAGCAGAGACAAAATCGAGTACGGCATTCTCTTCGCCAGAGTCAGTTCTACGGCCACGGGTGTCCTTATTGGACATTACCGGGAAAATATCCTTGAAAACCTCTTCGATGCCGACAGTTTCAAACCACTTGAAAGAGTCGAGCTGAACATCGCAAAGGTTAGGAAGGGGAACGTTCGAGAAGGTCTTAGATAAATCAATACGACCGGTCTCAGTTCTCTTGTATTTGTTCAGATCTAATTGTTCCATATTATTACCTCGTGTCTTTCTTCCGCGCACACAACGGGACTGAAGTTGTTTAAGGCGATATATAAAGGCGTTGCCAATGTGCTAGCAAAACTCCTTAGAGACAACTAAGCCCACCCCGCAAAATTACGGGGTGGGTCAAAAAGGATACGTAAGTGATAAACGGATTACTTGACTTCGACTTCAGCACCAGCGGCAGTGAGCTGCTTCTTGATTTCTTCGCCTTCGGCAGGAGAAACCTTTTCCTTGATGGCGACAGGAGCCTTGTCAACGAGCTTCTTGGCATCCATAAGGCCTAAGCCAGTGACAGCCTGAACAGCCTTGATGACGGCAACCTTGGTGGCACCGACATTCTTAAGGGTGACAGTGACTTCGCTCGGACCTTCCTGAGCAGCGGCGGCAGCAGGAGCAGCAGCAACAGCGGCAGCAGCCTTGACACCGAACTCTTCTTCAATAGCCTTGACGAGATCCATGATCTCGACCATATTCATCTCCTTTAAACCGGCGATGACATCTTCTTTAACTAATTTTGCCATAGTGATTTTTCCTCCATTTATGGTCTTGTGTTACGTAATTGAACGTACAACAGTTCTGCAGCTATTAAGCAGCAGCTTCTTCTGAACCCTTCTCGCCAAGTGCCTTGAGAACAAGAGCAAGCTGGGTAAGAGGACTCTGAAGGGTAGAAAGGAAAACAGAAATTGCATTTTCCTTAGATCCGATTGCGGCAAGTTCGGCAAGCTTTTCAGCGTTGCAGAAGGTTCCGTCGATCATTCCGCCCTTGACGACAAATTTCTTATGAGAAGCAGCGAAGTCCTTCAATACGCCAAGTCCTGCGCCTTCCTCTTCAGAAGTAACAAGTGCGTTAGGACCTTTCAACAAGGAATCCAATTCTTGAAGTCCATCTTCATCGACGGCCTTCTTCATAAGGGAATTCTTGTGAGCAGTCAATCTTGCACCGGCCTTCTTGAGGTCAATACGGAGCTTGGTGACTTCAGAGACGCTAAGACCAGAATAAGAAACGACAATGGTAGAATGTGCATTCTTAAGAGTGTCGTTGATCTTACTGACTGTCTCTTTCTTCTCAGCTAAGATTTGCTGATTCATCTTTTCACCTCCTTATTTTAGGTTTGGTGTATAACACAATATACTTTATGACTTTGTATAGTTACTTCAATCCTCGGTAACAAATTGAGCCGTTTATTTATCGGCAGTTACTGTCTTAGGTATATTGAGGCACCCGAATAAAACGTCCCGACTTTTACGCTCTTAATAATTAATATTGATTAAAGAATTGATTAAAGAGCGATCTTGATGGCCGGACCATATGTCGAAGAAACAGTAGCGGAGAGGATGTAGGCTCCTTTGACAGAGGACGGTCTGATCTTGTTGATAGTTTCAATGACAGCATTGAGGTTGTCAGCAAGCTTGTTTGCATCGAAGGAAGCTTTGCCGAAGTTGATGGCAAGGTTTCCGTCTTTATCATTACGATAAGAGATCTTACCGTTTTTGATTTCTTTGATGGCGTTGCCGATATCAGGAGTGACAGTGCCGCTCTTGGGGTTAGGCATCAAGCCCTTAGGACCTAAGACACGACCCATTCTTCCTAACAAGCCCATCATGTTAGGGGTGGCAACAATGACATCGAATCCGAACCAGCTTTCCTTCTGGATCTTATCGAGCATATCCTGCTGGCCGACAAAATCGGCGCCGGCTTCTTTGGCTTCAGTAGCCTTATCGGTGATGGCGAGAACTCTGACAGACTTACCATTTCCATGAGGAAGAACGATGGTTCCTCTGAGCTGCTGATCGGCCTGTTTAGGATCGATATTAAGGTTGAATGTAATATCGATGGATTCATCGAACTTAGCAGTAGCGGTCTTCTTGACTAATTCGCATGCTTCTAAGACAGTGTACTTCTTTCCCTTTTCGATGAGAGCAAGGGAAGCGGCATATTTCTTTGATAACTTTTTCATTGTAGATATTCCCCTTTCTTATCAGTCATCGATGACGATACCCATAGACTTTGCAGATCCTTCGACGCATCTTTCGGCAGCTTCGAGAGAATCGACATTGAGATCGGGCATCTTGTACTCAGCGATCTTCTTGACTTCAGCTCTGGAGACATGACCGGCAACATCTTTGTTGCTTCCGCCATGATCAGGGCCCTTTCTTCCTTTTTCGATGCCAGCGGCCTTCAAAAGAAGATAGGTGACCGGGGTGGTCTTGAAGCTCATATCGAATGTACGATCTTCATAAATTGTAAGGATGCACGGGACAACCTCACCTTTGCGTTCAGCTGTTTTAAGGTTGAACTCCTGGCAGAACTTACCGCCGATACCGAAAGGACCAAGTTTCTGTCCTAACTTTGCCGGGTTTGCTCCGCCGCCTTCAGCACGGATAATCATCACTCTTGTGACTTTCTTTGCAGGCATTGTATTTTCCTCCTTATACCTGTGTGGTAATATCAGCAGTCACTGACTTCCCACTGTGGACATTGCACCAAAAATAGGCACAATATGTCCAACCTATAGAATTATAAAGAGAGAGACAGATTTTTGCAAGAACATTTTTAATTTTTTTGTTGTATCTTGATATCGTTTTATGTTATCGTATTCGTTGCCTTTACCATAAAAGGCTTACCACTGGTCCGCTGGGGATGTCACTTCCTTTATGAACAGATGGGAAAAGACAATAATTTCCAAAGGAGAAAAACCTAATGAACAAACAGTTAGTACAGCAGGTCACTGCTACACAGATCAGACCCGATGTTCCGGATTTTGCCACTGGCGACACCGTCAGAATCATGGTCGTCATCCGTGAAAACAATAAGGAAAGACAGCAGGCATTCGAAGGTGTTGTCATTTCCATCAGAGGCGCTGGAGCCAGCAGAACTTTCATTGTCAGAAAGGAATCCGCAGGCGTTGGTGTCGAAAGAAACTTCTTCGTCAACTCCCCTGTCATCGCTTCCATCAAAGTCTTGAAGCATGCCAAGGTCAGAAGACATAAGCTCTACTATCTCCGCAAGAGATCCGGCAAGAGCGCCAGACTCGAAGAAGTCATTATCCGTAAGGATAAGGCTGCTGAAAGCAAGTAATCTTGCTTCCGATTCTACCAATCAATCTTATTTATTGAAAGTGACTGGGCTGCAACTTCGGTTGCAGCCTATTTTTTATCTTTATCTTTTTTATCACCTGTCAATAGAAAATACTTGACAGGCATTTTAATTTCTCTATAATACTTATCGTCAATTAATTTTGGAGGACAATAATTATGGTTAAAATCAGATTAGCAAGAATCGGCCGTGCACATACCCCGGCCTACAGAATCGTCGTTTCCGATTCCAGAAGAATCCCGAACTCCGCTTCTCTCTGCCAGCTTGGAAGCTATGATCCGCTCACTGGTGTCTGCACCATCAACGAAGAAGAAGCTTTGAATTGGCTCAACAAGGGTGCTTTACCCTCTGATTCCGTCAAGACACTTCTTTCCAAGAAGGGCATTTATCAGAAGTTCATCGACGGCAAACTCGCCGCTAAGAAAGCCAGCAAGACTGCTGAGGGCAAGTAATTATGGATACCGGCACCAACCTCGATCTTACTGAGGACATCCGCACTCTCATCGAACCGTTGGTCAGCAAACCTAAGGCCATCGTTATCAAAAGACTTGATAAACCGGAAGATTTAGGCAGAAAAGAACAAAACTACCTTATCATCTGTGAAAAAGACGACCTTGGAAAACTCATCGGTAGACATGGAGTCATCTCTGATTCTCTTCGTACTCTTCTCAATGTTTCCATCAAGAACATGAGAAAGAAAGTACATCTCCGCTTTGAATCTTTTGAAGAAGCAAGCGAAAACGAATCAAAGTAGTCTATACTATAGGGGAACCTATCTGGCTCCCCTATTTCTTTATTAAAAAACAAGGAGAAAAAATAATGGCAATCAAAAAAATCGGAACCATTGTCAATTTCTTCGGATTGAAAGGTCAGCTGAAAGTTTCAGTTTCTTCCTCTCAGGCTGAAGAAAGATTCAAAGTCGGAAAGAAAATCATCTTAAAGAACAATCAGAACGAAGACGAGACATTCCTCATCACCTATTCCCGCACCAAGGATTCTAGAATCGTCATCATCGGATTGGAAGGATTCGATGATATCAACGATATCCAGTGGATGATTGGAAAAGAAATCTTTGCAAACGTCCGTCCGCCCAAAGGCCAGTTCTTCTTTGATGAACTTGCGGGTATGAATGTCTACAAAGATGATGAAACCCTTTTAGGAAAAGTCGACACCGTCGTCACGATGCCTGCCGGCGATTATCTTGTCATCAATAAGACCACCTACATTCCTTTCATCATGGACAAATTCATTCAATCCGTCGATAAAAAAGAAAAGAAAATCGTTTTGACCGCTTTAGGAACTGAAGTCACAAAATAATGAAAATCAAGATTCTGACTCTGTTTCCATCTTTCTATGATGAATTTCTGAAATCTTCTATTATCGGAAGAGCCATTTCAAATGGCCATGTCACAATCGAAATCATTAATATCCGTGACTATTCTTTGGACAAGAACCATCGCGTCGATGATCATCCTATCGGAGGAGGTGCTGGTCTCATCATGAGAATGGAGCCTCTGATGGATTGTCTAAGAGACAACACAACCGAAAAGACTCATAAGATTCTTATGGGGCCCAAAGGAAAGACCTTCACACAGCAAGATGCAATCCGCCTATCAAAAATGGACGAAGTCTGTTTCATCTGTGGACACTATGAAGGCGTCGACTCACGTTTTGAAGACTATGTCGACGAACAGCTCTCCATCGGCGATTTCATCCTGACAGGCGGTGAGATACCAGCAATGGCAATTACAGATAGCATTGTCAGGTTGTTAAAGGGCGCAATCAGCGATGATTCCACAAAAGAAGAATCATTCGATAATTCGCTTCTCGAATATCCGCAGTACACTTATCCCATCGAATACGAAGGAAAAAAGATACCGGATATTCTCTTCTGCGGCAATCACAAAGCCGTCGATGAATACCGGAGAAAAGAAGCGATAAAAATCACAATGGAACGTAGAAAAGACCTCCTTGATCAATTCACATATTCCAAAAAAGATTATGAGCTGATCAGACAGATCAAAGAAGAAAAGCAGTCGGAAGAAGCTCAGAAAGCAATCGAAAAAGGAAAGAAATTCATACCGAATAACAAATGATGGGTAAAACCATCATTTTATTTTGCCCAAATGTTTTTACTACATCCTTGTTTATACTTTTCTTAAAATATTTTTCAAACATATAATTCATCATCTGTTTTATATTTTTCTTCAAGCGTTTTTTGTAATCGCTTACAATTTTAACTGATGTTTTAAAAATCAAAGAAATTGTTTAAGTTTTATTAAAAAATCATTAAATTCATTCGATTTTCATTACTTTCGTTTTTGCATAAAATTTTGAAATAAGCTTAAATTAGAAAAGAATATTGCAACCCTTTTTGCAGGATTAATGGAGGTATATATTCGTATGAAAACCAAAAAACAAATCGCATTATTGCCATTTCTTATGTTGCTGGCAGGCTGTGACGAAAAGGTCTCTCTTCCCAACGAAACCACTAAGCCTGATACCACGCCTGTCGTAACTGAACCTAACGACACATCCAAAATCACAGAAGATAAGGTCACTGAGGCCCCTATCCTTCCCACTGCCGCATTGACAGACGAAATGATGAGTGAAATGAAAGTAGCCTATGCTGTAGACTTCACCTTCAATATTACCTATGAAAGAGGTGGAAACGGCTCATCTTATCATTACATTGCAAGCTGCGGAAGCGATGGTTACGCTTATGAATCTTATTATCATAAAGATGGTTCTGAACAGTTTGTATCTGATGTTCACATTCAGAATAAAGAAGGCGATCCTTATACATACGATGCTTCTTTAGGCCTTGATAATACCATCTGGTACAAAAACCTCACTGCGACCGATAAGTTCAGTCAAGAAGAATATGATGTTGAATGGGCTGATGCAGGTTACAGCAATCTTTTCGCCGTTCTTTCTTCTAGCGATTTCACAAAAGAAGATGACAACACTTTCGCTCTCTCTGATGAGAAATTAAGCGAACTGAAGTACAGTCTTAACAATCAGCTCTTCTCGCCTTATGATCTTTATGCTTCTAAAACCGATCCGAAATCATTCAAACTGAAAACCAATGGTTCTAATATTGTCGGTTTTGAATTGGAATTTCTACCTTACTCAAGCTATGAATCAATCTCTTACTACAAATCCAGTGGAACATTCACCCAGTTCGGTGCCTCTGCATTTAAAAAGCTTACTCCTATCGAAGGCGAAGCAAAGCCGGAATTAGATGCAATTCTCAGAAAACTGAAAGGCACTGACGGAAAGCAGAATTATGACATCCATCAGACACAGTTCCAGTTTGACTTCGATATGAAGAAGATGGTCTCCATGGGTGAGATGGACATCAAAGTCCAAGATGGAGACAAAGCCCATTGGGTTTATAGAAACACTGCCGGAAAACGCACTGCCGATTATGGATATTATTCTCAGAAGGATGATGAAGGCAATGACTGCAAGCGCGGTGTCATCCAGATTGGAGAAAACTACTATAACGACGTCTATCTCTATTCAGGCAGCATGAAAGAATACCTTCCTTCTTTCAATTTCTCCTCTGTTCTCTTTGAAAAAGACACAGATGCTTCCAAAGACGGAAAAGTCGTCTATCGTTTAAGAAAAGATTTCCACATCTCCACCGACAACAATTCTTCCTTCTTCACTCCGCAGGAAATGGATGCTTATCTTGACAGACTGACGTTTGTCACCATCACTGAAGAAGGCGATAAGATCACAATCCGCAATTCTACCGGAAGAGATGGTACAGAAAGCGAAGGTCTTATTCTCAACTGCGAATTTACAAACATCGGAAAAGTCACCGGTCTTTTCGCACCAGAACATATGAAGGAAAATGTCGATGACTTAAAGTGGACTGACCTCCTCTCCAGAAACGAAGCGACAAGAGACAGCATCGTCTCCTGCTACACTGCAGAAGTTCTCGACTCCATTCCGACACTCGGCGGAACCTGGTCCAATGTCTATGTCGATGCAGCAAATGGCGCTAAACCAATCTTCTATGTCAACACATACGAAGAAGCAACCAATAATGAATTGATGACCGACATGAGCGACAAACTGACAAATGCAGGATTCAACGCATATACTCCTTCCGCTCTCTCTGAAGCACAGAAGACGCACAAATTCTTCAGAAAGAATGTCGATATCAAGAATCAGGGAAAGGTTAGAACCTATTCTCTCAACATTGAACTCACACCTTGGTGGAACACCCAGCTCTTTGAGGGGCAGTTCCAAATCAGCTTATCACTCAGTGCGGCAGTCAAATAATCAATATGAAGAAAAAAATATCGCTTCTTTTTCTCTCCTTATTGTTAGTAGGCTGCAACGGACAAAGTGAGACAGATAAGCTACCAAGTGAATCCGTTGTTCCGCCGACTGACAAAACGACTACAACTACTCCCGCATACACTGTCGATTTATCCGATATCATCACTGAATTATCATTTGGCTTCTCCGGTTCGACATTGTTCAAATCAGGTTATGACATATTAGGATTCAATGAAAATTATCACGATTTCAAAATCGGTGACAATGTTTATGAATTCAAAACCTATAACAGCGCAGATGAAGGAAAAGCCACAAAAAGCGTTGTCAAAAACTCAGGTCAGTACGCCCCTTATGACGAAGAAAAGCCTGATTCATCCTATTTGTGCATCAATGAATTGGAACTGAATAATGAAGTTGAAAAATACTACATTACCGATGGAACCAATTACCTTAAATGGAAGACCGCCGGTTACTTCAATCCCTTCAGTGAGCTCTTTGCAGATGACTTCATTGCAGATAAAACCAACCCATATGATTTCCACCTTAACACAACAGAAACTACAAGCAAAGAGGGTCTGACTGCACTTGCGACAAGTCTGACAGGACAGATTGGTCTAGAAATCAAAGACTTCACCTTAAAGACCGATGGCATCTCCGCAACCGGATATGACATCACATTCCAGCCTGTCCAGTCAAGTTATGGTCAACTTCTCTGTTCCGCCACTGGCGAAATCCTAGAAAAAGGAACTGACCCAGTAACAAAAATCACTCCGATCAATGGAACAGAGATAGAAGAGCTGGATGCTGCAATCAAGAAGTATCAGACTTTGTCCTACAGAGTCGATGCCACCTTGAGCAACAAACTCTTGAAAGCAGAAGTCTGTCAGAATGGACTCATCTATGATTTCTATCATCTCAACGGTAAAAAATATGCAAACTACGGATATTACCAGAAAGGCAAAAACGTACAGGGCATAACAAAGATCGGAGATGCGTACTATGAAGAAGGGACAGCGATTGCAAACTCCGTTTTCTCTCAGATTGTCGCAACGATGAAAATCTCTTCTGTTTTCTTTACTGAAGCAGAAGGATCGGCTCCTGAGAAAAGAATCTACAAATTCAATGATGAATACAAAGATGTTGTAACTAGAAACTCTGATACATTTGCTATTCTCAAAGGATCTGTTGTCGGTGATCTTTCCATCATCGTAGAACAGGATAAGCTCACTTTCGAGAACGAATTCAGTGGCAATACAAAAGAAATCTACACCTACTATGATGCTGGAAAAGTCAAAGACTTCACAACTGCCATCTATGAAGACTGCTCCGCACTCACCTGGTCAGAACTATTATCCAATCAGCCAGCAGACTTAGAGAAATTCTATAGTGGCACCATCACCAAAGAATATCTTGATCAGATTCCAGTCATCGGTGGAAAGAGAAGCTTAGCCGTTCTCAACTTCAACAAACAGCGTGGTGATTTAGCTCAGGTTCTCTTCTCTATCTCCGATTACAATGACGGTCTTTCACTCATTTCTGAATATGAGAAAGTCATGGAAACAAATGGCTACACCAAGACTGAAAAGCAAAGTAAGACCAAAGATGTCATATTCGAAAAAGAAATCACAGCCAATGGAGTTAAAAAGACAGCCTCTGTGGAAGTGATACTTGGCGCCGATTACTTTACCACTCCAACAATTGTCTTCTATTTCAAACTTAAATAAAAAGGAAACATAACTTATGAACGCAAAGAAATTATTATCATTAGTCGCTTTGACACTATTAGCAACAGGATGCGGACAAACAACACCTACTGAATCTACAAAGCCTACTGAGACTGCAAAACAGACAGAAACCGCTAAACCGACTGAAGCACCTAAGCCGACTGAAGCTCCTGTGACTGAAGAACCTGTAACCACTGAGCATGTCACTACAGAACCAGCAACTGAGGAAGCTCCTGTCGAAAAAGGATTGGATTTATCAGCTGTCCAAACTGGTTTTGAGCTTAAGTGCACCATGAATGAACAAACCGAATATGGCACAACAATAGACACCTATAAAGCAATGGTCGGTGATGATGTCCTTGTTTATGATGACTACTATGCATCCACTGAAAACAAACAGGGATGGGATGCAGAAGGACTCTATCTCAAGGCTAGAACTCAATATGAAAAGCATGATATGACAGAGACCGAAAAAGGTATCTTCACCAAAGTCACATCAGACCTTGCCGGCAAACCTGTCTATACAGAGCAGAAGCTCAAAGATCCTATCAGCTCTGAAGATATTTCAGTCACTTTCGAAGATGCATTCGCAGTCAATGCCTTTAAATTCCTGAAGGCAGAGGACTTTGTCAAAAATGAAGACGGAACCTATGCACTGACAATCACCGATGAAAAGAAAAACGATGAAACCTTTGCAAAAGGCTATTATGGTCTCAACCATCAGATCTACCCTGTCCTCAGCGGTAGCTATGATGGAACACAGATGCAGTTCAAGCTTAACAGTCTTGATATCACTTCCTTTGTTTTGACAGTCGATGAAAACGGACTTCCCACCTCATTCACCGCCAAATTCAAAGACGAAGATAAATGGGGTTCTCTCACAAAACGCACTCTTACCGGTGAAATCGTCAAAACAGGTACTGATTCTGCAGAGAAGTATGTCGAACCCGCTGCCAAATACGAAGAATTGGATAACAAGATCAAAGGACTTCAGGCCGGTAACTTCTCCTTCACAATGAAGGTCGGCTTCTATGAAGACAGCCCCTGGCCGTCAACCACTCCTTCCACAATGTTTGCAAACGGAACATTCGATGCCAGTGTCCTGACACTTGCCGGATACAAAAACGGCAAAGAAATGAAAGAATTCTATAAAATCACTTCCAAAGACCATTATCGCGCCTTTGCAAAGAACAGTGGCAAATATGTCTTCAGCGGTGATGAAATCGATGAGACTGATACCAAGAACAAACTGATACCGACATTCGCATTCTCTTCCAATTCCTTTGTCCGAGTCGCAGCAAGCGAAAACAGCAGTGATGTCAATGTCTACTCCTTCAACAAACCGCTTCTCTTCTCTGGAATACCTTATACTTCCACATTCATCGGATATAAGAGTACTAACCTTCTCACGCAGCTTGACAGCACGCTTCTTGTCACGACAACCGCTGATACCATCTCCTTTGAATTCACCTATAAAGACAAATCCCGTTCCTACAGCATCACCTATTCCAATATCGGAACAACAAAAGCATTCGATGGTACAATCGAAGAACCTACAGCGGCATAATCTATACTGATCAAAAAATGACAACCCTCTGATAATAAAGAAGGTTGTCATTTTTATATCATTAGAATTTGAATCTATTTCTGAGCATCGGATTCGAACCGAATGTCTTCATCTGCTGCTTCATCTTCTCATAAGAATCAAGAAGGTTGTTGACATCTTTCGGTGTAGTTCCGCTACCCTTTGCAATACGGATCTTTCTGGAAGACTTGATCATTTCAGGTTTCTTTCTTTCCTGTCTTGTCATGGACGAAATAATGACTTCCGTCTTTTTCAGCAAAGCCTGAGCCTGATCCATCTGGTCATCGGAAAGCTTCGGCATATTCGGCATCATTCCTAAAATTTTTTTAAGAGGTCCGAGCTTGTTCATTTGCTTCATGATAGAGAGCATATCTGTAAGATCGAACTGTCCCTGCATCATACGTCGAGAAGTCTTCTCAGCCTGTTTTTCATCAAGCTTTTCCTGAATCTCTTCAACAAGAGAAACAATGTCTCCCATGCCTAAGATTCTATCTGCCATTCTATCAGGGTGGAAGTTCTCTAAATCCGTGATCTTTTCACCGACACCGGCATATTTAATAGGAATACCGGTCAGTTTTTTGATAGACAAAGCAGCACCGCCACGGGAATCGCCATCGAGTTTTGTCATGACAAGACCGGTGATCTTGATTTCCTTAGAGAAAGCAAGAGCGACGTTTGTCGCGTTTTGACCAGCAAGAGAGTCGACAGTGAGCAGTGTCTCATCGACATTGACATTGGTCTGAATATCTTTCAACTCCTGCATAAGCTTCTCATCGATTTCAAGTCGACCGGCAGTATCAAGAATCAAGATGTCGTATTTTTCCTGGCAGGCCTTCTGGTAGGCTTCTTTTGCGATGACAGGTGGAAGTGTTCCTGTTTCATCAGAGAAAGTCTCAACCGGAGGTTCTGCTTTCAGACCGAGATTGCGAAGCTGCTCAATTGCAGCAGGACGATAGATGTCCAAAGCACCCAAAAGAACTTTCTTTCTATTTTTCTTTTCAAAGAGCTGAGCCAATTTGCTGGCAGAGGTAGTTTTACCAGTACCCTGAAGACCGACCATCATGATGACTGTCGGTTTGCCGTCCATTCTGAAAGGAATATCGTTGTCTCCCGCACCTAACAGTTTTTCCATCTTGTCATGGACGATTTTGACGACCATATCGCCAGGGGAGACCTTGGTCAGAACCTTCTGACCGATAGATTCTTCCTTGACCTCTTTGATGAAATCATTGACGACAGAATAATTGACATCGGCTTCCAAAAGTGCGGTTCGCACTTCAGAAAGCATATCATCCATGTTTTTCTCAGTAAGGGTTGCCTGTCCTCTGACCTTTTTGAAAATTCTTGATAAGCGATCTCCAAGTGATTCAAATGCCATTTTCAATATCTCCTTTCAGTTTTCTAAGAAGTTCGTCCTTCTTATCTGGATTTTTCTCATTGATTATTGCATCAAGAGAAGAAACCAATTGCTTGTTTTTTGAATAAAGTTTCAGCTTTTTCTCATAGTCGTCCAACTTCTTTGTCCCTTGTTCTAAGGATTCAAAGACTGCATTGCGGCTCACCTTGTCATTTTCGGAAATCTCTGTGATAGAGTAGTCGGAAAGATAGCAGTATTCCATTCGATGATAGATGTTCTTTGTCAGCAAAGAACCATATATCAGAAGCAAAGAAGCATAATAAGCTTTCTTTTCCAAAGCATCGATTTCGTTTTTCATCATCCGATCATCCATAAGATCAAATCGATGAGCAAGAAGATAATAGCGAGGAAGAAGAATGAAGACCAGAACTGTTCTGTCTTGTATTTTTCTTTTCCTTGACCATTATAGGCAGTGCAGAAGAATGCAAGAATAACAGAAGTGATCATGCTCGCCAAATACGTATTGGGAACAAGAAGCGAGACGATTACAGAGACGACCATATTGATCATGATCAATATGAAAAGACGAAAGAACATGTCACCCATTTTCTCTATCCTCGTTTCCTAAAAGCAATCCATAAAGGTACTTATCCAGATCAAACTCTTCCAATTCATCCATCTTTTCACCTAATCCAATGAACTTAACAGGCAACTGAAGCCTATCACGAATAGAAAGAATGATACCGCCTTTGCTGGTTCCATCCATCTTGGTTATGATGATACCGGTGATGCTGACAGCTTCTTTGAAGACAAGAGCCTGATCGATACCGTTCTGCCCGGTATTGGCATCAAGGACAAGAAGCGATTCCTGCGGCGCTTCCGGAATGACTTTCTTGATGACACGGACCATCTTGGAAAGCTCATCCATCAAACCCTTTTTGTTCTGCAGTCTTCCTGCTGTATCGACAAGAACAAAGTCATAATGTTCTTCTTTTGCTTTCTTCATTGCATCATAGCATAAAGAGGCAGGATCGCTGTTCGGTCTTGAGATGATGTCGACACCGACTCTTTCAGCCCAATAAGTCAATTGTTCGACAGCGCCCGCTCTGAATGTATCTCCAGCGACCATCAGAACCTTCTTTCCCCTGTTTTTGTATTTCCATGCAAGCTTTGCAGCAGTTGTCGTCTTTCCTACGCCATTGACGCCGCAAAGAAAAACAACAAAAGGAACACCTTCCTCAAAGGTGAAGTCCGTTGAGAAGGAGCCTCCCTTATTGGCATAAGAAACAAACATCTTATCGATGAGAAGATCATTGAGCTCATTGGCATCGGTGATTTTCTTTGCGGATGCCTCCATTGAAGTCTCTTTGATCAGTTCAATAGAAAGATTGACACCGACATCCGCTTCGATCAGGATGCGTTCAAGTTCATCAAAGTATTCCTGATTGACAACCTTGTTGGTATTGGCAAGCTTCTTCAGCCTCTCCGTAAAACCGATTCTTGATTTATCAAGACCGGCGACATACTTGTCTTCACTGGAACGTTTTTCTTCCTTGACAGGCTGAGAACTATCTTTTTCTTGTTCAGGTTTGTTCTCTTGCACTTCTTTTTTCTCATCCTTATGATGTGAAAATTTGTTTTTCAAAAAATTGATCAGTCCCATATCATTTACCTACTTTCTTGCTTAATGCATCAGAAGCAGCATTGATTTCTGCCTCTTTGATATTGTGCCCTTCGCCTCTTCCGAGGATATCCTTTCCAAGTCTGGCCTCGACGACAAAATGGCAGTCCTCACGATTGATGTTGGTCTGAGAGACAACAACATAATTGATGACTACACCATTCATCAATTCCTGAAGTCTTCCTTTGGAATCTCTTTTCTTGGAGAGATTCAAAGCGACATCAAGAAGAGGAGTGAAAACATCAACAACGATTTTTCTTGCCGCCTCATATCCTTGATCAAGATAGACAGCTCCAATAAAAGATTCAAAAACATCTTCATTGATGTGCTTATGATTTGCAACATTGTTCTTCTCACCTTCCGAATAACGGACAAGAGAAGAGAAACCAAAAACGGATTCGCTCAGCCTTGTCAATGTCTTGCCTTCGACAAGAGCGGAACGGGTTCGGCTGAGCGTACCGGAATTGCTGTTAGGATAATGATGGAAGACCATGTCTCCGACGATCATATCCAAAATGGAATCACCTAAAAACTCAAGTCGATCATAACAAGGACAATCGCGGTGCTCATTGGTATAAGAGGCATGAGTAAAAGCCATCTCATAAATAGAGATGTCATGAGGAACGATGTGGAAATCAGCAAGAACCGCATCAAGACCTTCAATCATTCTTTCACCTCTAATTCCTTTTTGATGTCATTGACAATATCGGCTTTGACCATATTGTCTGCGACTTCAATCGCATGATAGAAAGCATAGTCATCGCTGTTTCCGTGAGCTTTGACAACAATGCCATCGACACCGAGAAGAATGGCTCCGCCATATCTCTTGTAGTCCATGGTCTTCTTCATCTTCTTAAAGCCCTTGGAGCTGAAAAGATAACCGATCTTTGTCAGAAGATTCATCTTGAAGGAATCCTTGATCATATGGTTCATCATACTGGCCATGCCCTCTGTCGATTTGAGGAAAATATTGCCGGCAAAACCGGAAGTGACGATGACGTCATGATTGCCATCAAGCGCATTTCTCGCTTCGACATTGCCGGAAAATCCAGGGAAGGAGTGCTCTTTCATCAAGCGATAGGCTTCGACAATCTCATCGGAGCCCTTTCCTTCTTCCAACCCATTGGACAATGTATATATTTTAGGATCTTTCACGGAAAGGACTTTCTCCGCATAGAGTTTACCCATCAAAGCGAACTGGCAGAGTTCTTCAGCCGTGTTCTTGTTGCTGGCACCAACATCGAGGATGACAGTTCCTTTTCCTTCTTTGGCAGTGGGAAAAGGCGTACAAAGACCAGCGCGGAGAATGCCAGGGATATTTCTAAGAAGAATCGTTGCACCGGTGAGGAATCCGCCAGTGCTTCCTGCAGAAAGAACAGCATCCGCTTCATGATTCTTCACTGCCATGATTGCCTGATACATGGAAGAAGTTTTGCTTCTGAGAAAATCAAGTGGCTTGATCTCCATAGGAATGATAGTAGTCGTCCCTCTGATTTCGACTCTTTCCGAAGAAGCAAATTCTTTCTTCAGTTCTGCTTCATCGCCAAAAAGAAGAAATGAAACATCATCATGATCTTTCAGATACTTCTTGACAGCCTGTGAGAGAACAGTCGCTCCATTATCGGAGCCCATCATATCAATTGCGATTTTTTTCATAATAAACCTTCTTTTCTTTCTACCTATATATGATAACAAATTAAAAGAAATGATTAAACAAAGACAAAGACAAAGTCACGATTTATTTATCATTTATGATAAATGTATTTTCTTTTCCATGTTAAAATGCATCAGATACTTGCTGTTCTGTTCATCATTTGGATGAAGCAGAATTTCCTTAGCGTCCTCTTTTGCACACTGGAACATCTTCAGATCATCGACAAAGTTACAGACATGAAGCTCGCTCTTCCCTGACTGTGCGCTTCCCGAATAGGAACCCGAGCCTCTTTGCTTCAGATCGAACTGAGAGATCTGAAGACCATCGTTGCAATTCGCTAAGAAGTTCAGCTTCTCAAGCGCTTCTTCGTTCTTTCCGTCATAGACTAAAAGGGCTAGAGCAAAATCACCGCTTCTTCCAATTCTTCCTCTAAGCTGATGGAGAGAGGAAAGGCCGAAATAATTGGCGTCATAGACAATCATCAAACATGCTCTTGAAACGTCGATTCCGACCTCCACAACAGTGGTGGAAACAAGGATGAGTTTTTCTCCACTGACAAAAGAGGAAATGATTTTATCCTGGTCATCTTTTTTGATTCGGCCATGAAGAAGCTGCACGTTCTCAGAGCCATATCGTTCTTTGATATCCTGATAGACGCTTTCTGCACTGGAAGCTTCATTGGCACCTTTTTCGATCTTCGGCGCGATGATGAAGATCTGTCTTTTCACATCCAACGCCTTCTGAATCGCTTTATGAATGGAAGGGTCGACGCTTGTCACAACGGCAGTCTGAACATTTCTAATGCCATGGGGAAATTCAGTCAAGGTCGAGACTTCCATATCGGCATTGATGATCTGAGCAAGGGTTCTAGGAATCGGCGTTGCAGACATCATCAATAAATCGTTTCCGTTTCCTTTGCTGACAAGTGCCTCTCTTTGCTCGACACCGAATCGCTGCTGCTCGTCGATAATAGAAAGGCCTAAGTCGGAAAACTCAATCTCTGAAGTGAGGACTGCATTTGTAGAGATGATGATGTCTATGCTTCCGCTTTTTACGCCTTCAAGTATTTCTCTTCTCTCTTTTGCTTTCAAGGAATTGCCAGCCAAAAACGCTATTTTTATAGGATAAGAAGCAAAGACTTTCAATGCGTTCTGATAATGTTGAACAGCAAGTTCAAAAGTCGGAGCCATCAAAACACCTTGTCTCTTTCGTAAAAAGTTTGCATATAGAGCAGCAAAAGCGACAATCGTCTTTCCTGTGCCGACATCGCCTTGAAGAAGTCGATACATGATATTGTCTTTTTCCATATCAAGAACGATTTCCTTGATGGCGATGAGCTGGTCTTTTGTCAGCTTATAAGAAAGAGAAGAAACAAATCTATTGATCGCATCATGGTCGATTTTATTGTTGCCTTCCTTCTTCTGCTGATCGGCATCCTTCTTGATCGACAATGCACGAAGCGAATAACTTAACGCCTCTTCGAATTTAAATACGCGAAGACCGTCTTTCAGGTTCTTTTCGTTCATCGGGATATGAACTGCTTTGTAGGCATCAAACTCATTCATCAGCCTATATTTTTCAATAAGCCTTGTAGGAAGCACAGAAGTGGCGTATGTAGCCTCTCTAGGATAAGCTAAGAGCTTTTTCACATAGCTTTGAAAGAAGGACTGAGAAACGCTTTTTGGAAGCGTATAGACAGGCTTAAGTCCTGTGAGGACAAATTCAGAGTCAAGATCCAGAATAGAATAGACCATGAAAGACTTTCTGGCCTCAGAATAATATGCAACGATCAAAAGTTCTTTCCCAGAGCTGAGTTTAGAAAGATAGAAAGGCTGATTGTATAAGATACAGGAGATCGATTTCCCTAATGTCGTCTTAAAAAAGAATCGAATAAAAGAATTTCCGCGATTAGGAAGATTTCTCAGACCGAAAACACTGCCTTTGAAAACGCCTCGATAACCATCCTTGATATCATCAGGAAGAGCAGTCGCATGCAAGTCTTCATAACGGGTAGGAAAATGACGAAGGATATCCTCATCATCAGAAGCATTGAGCGCTTTGTATAAATCTCTTTGATTCATAATGAAAATATTATACCAAAAAGAAAAGCTCTGAGGCGGTCCTCAAAGCAATCATTTCTATATTATTCGACAGCGACAAAGAAAGAATAAACGGGCTGATTTCCAGTCTCGACATCGACTTCATAATCATCGCCATATTTCTCTTCGACTTTATTCTTTACTTCTTCTTTTTCCTTCTCTGTGACATCCTGTCCGCAGATGATCGTGATGAGAGAGGACTCATCATCAGTCATGGAAGAAATCAAATCCATAAGGGTGTTGATCTTATGCTTATGGCAGCAAAGAATCTTCTTATGTGCAATGCCCATGAACTTTCCTTTTTCGACATGGACATCATCAATGGTCGTATCCTTGATGGCGTAAGTGATTTCGCCGGATTTGACATTGGCGACATTCTCAGTCATGCATTCGACATTCTCTTCCGGTGTACCATCAGCATTGAATACCATACAGGCGGTGAGACCTTCCGGAATAGTCTTGGTCGGAATGACGATGATGTTTCCTTCTTCCTTCATCAAGTCAGCTGCCTGATTTGCAGCTAAAACGATGTTTCCGTTGTTCGGGAAGAGGAAGACATTCTCCGCATTGACTTTCTTGATAGCCTCAACAAAATCAGCTGTGGAAGGATTCATTGTCTGGCCGCCGGAAATGATGTAATCGACAGAGTTCTCTCTGAACATCTTTTCGATGCCATCACCGACAGCAACAGCGACAAGCGCATATTTCTTCTTTTCGGCAGGTTTTTCTTCTTTGACAGTGGCAGCGGCCTTTAAGGCAACATCGAATTTTTCTTCTTCGCCCTGAATGCCCTTCTTCTCTTTCTCGCTTTCAAAGTCATCCATCAGTTCTTCATGCTGCTCAGCCATGTTGTCGCATTTCATTGTCTTGAATTCGCCGAACTGCTGTGCGTAAGTGAAGATAAGACCAGGCTTCATCGTATGGATGTGAACTTTAACAAGCTCATCTGTATGAATGAAGACAATAGAGTTTCCATGGGCTTCCAAAACAGCCTTGAATCTTTTCTCGTTGAAAGCCTTCTTCTCTCCGAGATTATCCTGCGGAGCAAGTTTGAGAAGGAACTGTGTGCAATAACCGAATTCTTCATGATTGAACTTTGCCTGAACAGAACCATGACCTTCAATTGCATTAGTCGGTTTGGCAGAAGAATAATTGACACCTTTTTCAGTGACAGTAGCCATCTCCTTCTCAACAATCTGATTGTGGAGAGCTTTAGCAAAACCTTCAATAATTTTGCATAAACCAGCACCGCCTGAATCAACAACGCCGACTTCCTTCAAAACAGGAAGAAGTTCAGGAGTATGAGCCAAGGATTTTTTAGCCTGTTCATAGAAGTAATCCATTGCGACATCCATCGGCATATTGTTCTCAGCCTTTTCATAAAGGGCAGAAGCGGCTTCACGAATGACTGTGAGGATTGTACCCTCAACAGGTCTCATAACGGCCTTATAAGCGACTTCTTTACCCGACATGAAAGCTTCGGCAAGTCCGATAGCATCGACTTCATTCTTTCCAGCAAGGCCTTCGGCAAAACCGCGGAAGATCTGACTTAAAATAACACCAGAGTTACCACGTGCGCCCATCAAAAGTCCACGAGCGAAATCTTTGGCGACCTGGCCGATAGAAGTATCGTTCTTATTGAAAACATCCTTTGCGCCGGAAGACATGGTAAGATTCATGTTCGTACCAGTATCACCATCAGGAACAGGGAAAACGTTCAATGCATCGATTTCCGGATAAGAATTATATAAATTGTTGGCTCCGGAGATGATCATTTGCTTAAATATTACACCATCGATCTTTATCATTTTTGAGATCCTTTCATATGTAAAATCCTTGATGACTATTTCACACCAAGAACATAAACATTAATCACTTTAAAGGGAATACCAAAGCTCTTCTGAAGCATATAAGCAACCTGCTTCTGTACTTCATAGACGACTTCAGCAATTTTGACATCCTTAGAAAGCACCAGATAAAGAGAAATCTCATAGCCCTCTTTGGATTTCTTGACAGACACGCCATCAGAGAAATCTTCCTTCAGTAAAAATTCGAACAAAGAACGGGTGAGGTTCTTTTTACTGACCAAGCCGACAACACCATAGACACTAGAAACGGTCATGCCTGCTAAATCGGCAACGGCTTGCAACGAAAAGTTGATTTTTCCAATCTGATTAGTTTTTTCAATATTCATATTTATCTATACGCTTAAAGCTTACAAATTATACAAAAAAATAAATAAGAAAGCAAATCTGGCAAAGAAGACTGCTTTCGCCTTTTTTATAGGTACAGTTTCCGGAAAGCGGAGGCACAAAAAAAGCGGCCGCAGCTATCTTCCCCCGAGGGGTATTTTCGCCGCCAGGCGCTTAACTTCCGAGTTCGGAATGGGATCGGGTGTGTCCGCCTGGCCTCACGGCCGCCGATGAAGAACGGGAGAAAAAGGATCCCAGAAAACCGAATGCCATAGTCCTCTGGCCAAGACAGAAGGATGAGCGAATGCTGAAAACGACTCGGGACCGTTCCCTTTGAAGGGAAGGAGCCCTCGGGCTATTGGTGCGTCCTGCCTCTGCATGTCGCCATGCCTGCAGCGGACGTCCATCGAACCGGTGACCTACCGGTGCCCTTACCAGCAATTGCTGTGGGAGGCCTAGTCTTGGGAGCGGCTTCGCGCTTAGATGCTCTCAGCGTTTATCCGTGCCGCGGGCGGCTTTCCGGCGATGCCTCTGGCGAGACAACCGGACCACCGTAGCCGCGTTCGCCCTGGTCCTTGCGTACTAAGGGCGACTTCCCTCAGGCCTCCTGCACCCACGACAGATAGGGACCAAACTGTCTCACGACGTTTTGAACCCAGCTCGCGTACCGCTTTGATTGGCGAACAGCCAAACCCTTGGAAGGGACTGCCCCTCCAGGATGCGATGAGCCGACATCGAGGTGCCAAACCGGCTCGTCGAAGTGAACTCTTGGAACCGATCAGCCTGTTATCCCCAGGGTAGCTTTTATCCGTTAAGCGACGGCCGTTCCGCAACGTGCCGCCGGGTCACTAACTCCCGCTTTCGCGCCTGCTCGAAATGTGCTTCTCGCAGTCGGGCGCCCTTATGCGTTTGCGCGTACAGACCGGTTTCCAACCGGCCCAAGGGCACCTTCGAGCGCCTCCGTTACTCTTTGGGAGGCGACCGCCCCAGTCAAACTGCCCGTCAGGCACTGTCCCGGGTCCCGTCCAGGGATCCGGTTAGGACGGACGCACACCGGGGGTGGTATCCAAACGGCGGCTCCGGCAGATCCGAGGACCTGCCTTCATAGCCTCCCACCTATCCTGTGCGCGGCGCGCGGCCGCCCAATGCCAAACTGCAGTGAAGCTCCATGGGGTCTCTCCGTCTAGTCGCGGGCACCCTGCATCTTCACAGGGATTAAGATTTCGCCGAGTCTGCTGTCGAGACAGCGCCCAGATTATTATACCATTCATGCGCGTCAGAACTTGCCTGACAAGGAATTTCGCTACCTTAGGACCGTTATAGTTACGGCCGCCGTTCACCGGGACTTCGGCTCAGGGCTTCGACTTGCGTCTGACCCCTCCCCTTAATCTTCCGGCACCGGGCAGGCTTCACCCCATATACATCGGCTTGCGCCTTCGCATAGAGCTGTGTTTTTGGTAAACAGTTACCTGGGCCTCTTCACTGCGGCTCCCCCGGAGGGGAGCGCTCCTTCTCGCTAACTTGCGGAGCAATTTTGCAGAGTTCCTTAACAACAGTTATCTCGCTCGCCTCGGTCTACTCGACCTGACCACGTGTGTCCGTTCTCGGTACGGGCCCGGCATGCGGCGCTGAGCAGCTTTTCCCGGGACCATTCCGGCGGCCTTCGTACTCCCATCCCTGGTTTCCTCCCGCCCGCCCAGACATGATGCGGAGGTATTGCCTCCGCCAATCCGGACGGTCGCCCGGCATCCGACAGCCGGGGTCCGCCTTCCTGATCCGTCACTGCCCAGCCAAAACATGTCGGGGCATGGGAGTCTTGACCCATTGTGCATCGGATGCGCCTTTCGGCCTCTCCTTAGCCCCCGGCTGACCCCGGGTGGACGAACCTTGCCCGGGAGACCTTAGTCATTCGGCGGAGGGGATTCCCACCCCTCATCGCTACTTACGCCTGCATTCTCACTCGCCGACGGTCCAGGTGTCCTCACGGTCACCCTTCGCCCCGACGGCGACGCTCCCCTACCACTCATCATCTGAAGATGACGAATCCGCGGATTCGGCACCACGCTTAGCCCCGGTAAATTTTCGGCGCGGAAACGCTTGACCAGTGAGCTGTTACGCATTCTTTGAATGATGGCTGCCTCTGAGCCAACATCCTGGCTGTCTTAGCGTTCCCACATCCTTACACACTCAGCGTGGATTTAGGGGCCTTATCCGGCGGTCTGGGCTGTTGCCCTCTTGTCGACGGAACTTGTCTCCCGCCGACTGGCTCCCGTGCTCTTGGACTTCCGGCATTCGGAGTTTGGTCGGGAGGGAACCCGATCGCTCGGGCCTCTCCCATCCAGTAGCTCTACCTCCGGAAGCGAACGCACGAGGCCATCCCTAAAGATGTTTCGGGGAGAACCAGCTATTACCCAGCTCGATTGGAATTTCACCACGAGCCACATCTCATCCGCGGGCGTTTCAACGAACGTCGGTGCGGACCTCCACAGGGTTTCACCCCTGCTTCATCCTGGACATGGCTAGATCGCCGGGTTTCGGGTGCAGACACACGCACTGTGCGCCCTGTTCGGGCTCGCTTTCGCTACGGCTCCGGGTCTTCCCCTTAACCTCGCGCGTGTGCACTGACTCGCAGGCTCATTCTTCAATAGGCACGGCGTCAGGCTTTAACGCCCTCCGCCATCTCGTCAGCGCGCGGTTTCAGGATCTCTTTCACTCCCCTCCCGGGGTGCTTTTCACCTTTCCCTCACGGTACTTGTTCGCTATCGGTAGCCGGACCGTATTTAGCCTTGCGGGGCGGTCCCCGCGCCTTCGGTCAGGATTTCACGTGTCCCGACTTACTCTTTCCTGCCGCTTCGGCAGCCGTTACGGGTACGGGTCTCTCACCCTCTTCGGAGCGCCATTCGATGCGCTTCCCCTCCGGCCGCGTCCGCATGTGGCAGACTTGGGCTCCTCCGCTTTCGCTCGCCACTACTCACGGAATCGATCTCTCTTTCTTCTCCTCCAGGTACTTCGATGTTTCGGTTCCCTGGGTTGCCTCCCATGGCTTATGTGTTGGGCCATGGGTAGCAAGCATGTAGCTTGCTGGGTTCCCCCATTCGGAAATCCCGGGATCTAGGCTCACGTCCAGCTCCCCCGGGCTTATCGCAGGTTGTCGCGTCCTTCATCGCCATCCGGCTCCAAGGCATCCGCCGCGCGCCTTATAAGCTTCCGTCCCTTCGGGGACGGTCCCTTGTAATAGTCTGTTTTTGGCTCTCGCTTCATTTATTGCTTCTGCATTGGCTGATAAGAAATATGTGACAGGCAGATTGTTTCTCTGCCCGCTTCTATCTCAGAAAGAACTATGGCATTCAGTTTTCAAGGATCCTCGCGCCTCCCTGGCGCGTCCCAAGGATTGCCCCCAGGAAACCGGACGGGATGACCATCGGCTGCAAGACCGACCTGTTCTTTTAAGTTTAGGTCTGCCCAGGACGCTGTGCCTGGGACTTTTTCCTTCTCCGTAGAAAGGAGGTGATCCATCCCCTCGTTCTCGAAGGGATACCTTGTTTCGACTTAACCCCAATCACCGGCCCTGCCTTAGGCGCCGCCCTCCCTTGCGGGTTAGGCAGACGTTTTCGGGCCTTGCCGGCTCTCATGGTGTGACGGGCAGTGTGTACAAGGCCCGGGAACGTATTCACCGCGGCAGTGCTGATCCGCGATTACTAGCAATTCCGGCTTCACGGAGTCGAATTGCAGACTCCGATCCGAACTGAGACCGGCTTTGAGCGATCCGCTTCCACTCGCGTGGTCGCCTCGCGCTGTACCGGCCATTGTAGCACGTGTGTCGCCCTGGGCATAGGGGGCGTGATGACTTGACGTCATCCCCATCTTCCTCCGGCTTGCGCCGGCGGTCCCTTCAGAGTGCCCAACTTGATGATGGCAACTGAAGGCGGGGGTTGCGCTCGTTGCGGGACTTAACCCAACATCTCACGACACGAGCTGACGACAGCCATGCACCACCTTTCACCTGTATAGCTATCTACCTGTCTCCAGGTCCTTTACAGGGATGTCAAACCCAGGTAAGGTTTTCCGCGTAGCCACGAATTAAACCACATGCTCCACTGCTTGTGCGGGCCCCCGTCAATTCCTTTAAGTTTTATTCTTGCGAACGTAGTACCCAGGCGGAGGACTCAATGCGTTAGCTCGGACACCGGGGTATTCCCCCGGCACCTGGTCCTCAACGTTTACGGCGTGGACTACTAGGGTATCTAAGCCTATTTGCTCCCCACGCTTTCGTGACTGAGCGTCAGTGACTGTCTAGCAAGCCGCCTTCGCCACCGGTGTTCTTCCTCATATCTGCGCATTTCACCGCTACATGAGGAGTTCCGCTTGCCTCTCCAGCACTCTAGCCATGCAGTTCCGGGGACGGACGGTGGTTGAGCCACCGCATTTGACCCCCGGCTTGCAAAGCCGCCTGCTCACTCTTTACGCCCAATAATTCCGGATAACGCTTGCAACCTACGTATTACCGCTGCTGCTGGCACGTAGTTAGCAGTTGCTTTCTAACCGGCCGGTCAGACGGAACGCATTTCCTCGCCCCGCGTTTCCCAGCCGGTCACAGTGCTTTACGACCCGAAGGCCTTCATCGCACACGCGGCGTTGCTCGGTCAGGGTTTCCCCCATTGCCAAATACTCCCTACTGCTGCCTCCCGTAGGAGTCTGGGCCGTGTCTCAGTCCCAATGTGGCCGTTTAGCCTCTCAGCTCGGCTACGCATCCTCGCCTTGGTGGGCCTTTATCCCGCCAACTAGCTAATGCGACGCAGGTCCATCCCCCGGCGCGGCTTTGAGGCCGCCTTTCATCGCAGAGGCTTTCGCCTCTGCGGCTTCATCCGGCATTAGCAGGCGTTTCCGCCTGGTATTCCGGTCCGGAGGGCAGGTTACCAACGTGTTACTCACCCGTACGCCACTCGGGGATTGCTCCCCTCGTTCGACTTGCATGTATTAGGCACGCCGCCGGCGTTTATCCTGAGCCAGGATCGAACTCTCAATGTTGCTATTATTGAGGCCGGCCTGGCAGCCGACTTATGTGATCTGTTTTATTTTTGTAATAAGACGAATCCGGTATCACTGTCCTATGTCTCTTCCTATAAGGAAATTGACGTATTACTTGTGTATGTACTGGTCATCCCGTTCAGTTTTCAAAGAGCAATCGTATCAGTGCGCTTTTTTTGGCGCGTTTAAGATTCTATCATTCTGCCTATTGCTGTGTCAACAATTTTTTTAGTTTTCTTTAAGAAAGCCCTATCATGAAAATTCGATAGTTTTGGGCTTTTTCCTCTTTTTTGAACATCGGGTTCTAAAAAAGCGTGGCTTTGTTTCACCACGCTTATCATTACTAATATATTAGGCTTCGAATTTACTGATCATCTCGACGCGGATATCATGTCTTCCGTGTTCTTCATGAGCGTTGAGGAAGATATTGATTCTTCTTAAGATATCTTCTTCTTTCATGAACTTTGCGCCAAAGGCAATCATATTGGCGTGATTATGTTCGACAATGAGATGAGAAACATCATCATTGTATCCAAGTCCACAACGGATGCCTTTCACTTTGTTTGCGACAATGCAGACGCCTTCTCCGGAACTGCAGACCAAGATTCCTTTGTCCGCTTCTCCGCTTTTGACTTTTTCGGCACAGGCATGTGCGAATTCAGGATAATTGCAGGAATCCATAGAATAGGTTCCGCAATCGATGACTTCATGTCCTTCTTTCTTCAGCATCTCAATGATGGATTCTTTGACAGGGAATCCGCCGTGGTCACATCCAAATGCGATTTTCATAGAATAATTTCCTCTCTTTTCCTTATTTATTATAAAAAGCTTTTTCGATCTCTTCCATCGTTATGTCGCCTTGGCGGATGATGATAGGTTTTTCCTTTGTCAGATCGACGACAGTAGTAGGTGTTCCGCTCTGACAGGTCCCTTTGACGATGCCGTGAACTTCCTCTTTGTCTTTGAAGGTTTCATAGACTTCGGAAAATTCCGCTGTTGCAGGTTCACCGGAGATGTTTGCACTTGTCACCTGAAGTGCAAAAGGAAGAGAGGAAAGGAAAGAAAGAAGTTCTTCCTTAGCTGGGATTCTGATTCCGGCAATCCCGGTTCCGAGATGTGTCTGATATGGAGCACTCTCCTTGGCTTTGACAAGACAGGTCAACGGACCAGGGAGAAATTTATCCATCACCCTTTTTGCGCCTTCTGAAATCTCAAAGTATTTATCTAACGGGAAAGAAGAAGAGCACATAACGGCGATTGCTTTCTCCGGTCTTCTGTTCTTGGCCTTGCAAAGTCTTTCGTATGCTTCTTCATCGTCAAACCTCACGCCGACTCCATAAACGGTTTCTGTTGGCAAAGCCAAAACATATCCATCTTCAACGATTTCTCTTGCTTCTTTGTCTTCAAATGACAATATTTTCATTTTTCCTCCAAAAATGGCAGCTTTTACACTGCCATTGTTCTAATTGGTTTTCTACAAGTCAGAAGGACATCTTGACGTCTTCACGCTTTGCTTCATCGGCCTTGAAGAATTCGGCAGCAGTTGCATGAATGCTGTTGGCAACGATAGAACCAGGGAAAGTGACGATAGCCTGATTATATTCAGAAACGTCAGCATTGTACAATCTTCTGCTGGCTTGTAAATGTTCTTCGATATCGGCGCAGGAGTTGGAAAGAGAGATGAACATGGTGTTGGCCTTCAATTCAGGATAGCGTTCGATGACGATGTTGATGCTCTTGGAAACCTGATCCATCTGAGCATTGAAATCACTCATCTCTTTGACGTCGCCGGTTCCTTCATGATAATTGGCTCTCATCTTTGTGACATCGACAAGAGTTTCATTCTCATGCTTGGCATAACCTTTGCAGATATCCAACTGCTTACTGAGCAAATCAAATCTCTTTGTCAAAGCGACATCGATTCCAGATGCAGCTTCTTTGATTTTGACCTGCTGTCTGCGGAAGTAGTTCATCTTCTTGATCCACCAAGAGATGACAATGATGATAAGAAGAACGACGATAACGGCAACAGCAATACCGACAATTGTACCAATAGTCATATGATTCCCCCCTTTCCTATTTAAGTGTTTTATTTGTTCTTATTGTGCGGATTGAGAATATTCACAAAAGTATCTTTGGGCTTAAGAGATTCCAAGTAAGAATAATACTTCATATAGGAATATCCATAATGTTCGATGACATCCTTGACAATGACTTTAGTTTTGGAGTCATAGACCTTTTTGATGGCAGCGAAATGAACCAACTCATCATCGGCGCCTTCAGGCAACTCTAAGGTTGCAGGTTCTGCAACAAGCTTTTCGATTTCGGAAATGGCATTTTCAAGGACTTTCTGCCTTCTTTCCTTCGCTGTTTCGACAGGAGCAGCTTTTTCTCTGACAACATGTCTTCTTGGAAGATCTTCCAATTCATATTTGGATTTCCAGAGGCCAATGATGCCATTGACACGGGACTTTCCAAGAACACGGAGCGAGATCTCATTATCTTCAAAGACTTTGTAAGGATCTTCGCCTGCCTTTAAGGCATCAACGACTTTGAGAGCAAATTCTTCTGTAAAAGAAATCTTGCTCTCTGTGCACTTCACGACATTCGGATTGTGATTGAGAACTCTTTGGGCGTGTTTTGTAAATTTTTTAGTAGCCATATTCTCCTCCTTTACTCTTTATCTTTTGGCTCTTGTGAATCATCATTAGTATTGTCGACTTTATCAGTATGAATGATTTCTTTGACCACTCCTCTTCTTTGCTGTGGCTTAGAAGGCTGATACTTGTCTTTCAGCATATGGACTGTCGTATCATCTGTCTTGATCAAAACGACAGGGATACCCGCATAGCTTTCCAGATGTTCGCCGAACGTCTCGATACTCATCGAAATATTCATGGAAGCAGAATAATCCAAGAACAGCAATCCGATATGAGAGGGATCAGCTGCGCCTCTTGCGCATACTTCCTTGAACTGATCGTCTGAAATCGGATTCCCAGCACCGGTAGCAATGACAAGCATGATTCTAGAAGGCTTCTGTTCCAAAATCTTATCGACTTCATGATAGAAATAGCCATATCCAGGATAAAGAATAATATTATTCGGATTCTTCGGCTGTTCTTTTTCATCCATCTTATGCTCATCGACATCAGGAAGTTTTCTGTTCTTCAAGAGATAATCGATCTGATCGGCTGTGATGGTTTCATGTTCAATCAAGGTTTCTGCAATAAGCGCGACATCATCGCGATGCTCTTCAAGAAGTTTTCTGGCATTTGCATGACACTCTTCGACAATAGAGCGAATCGCTTTGTCGATTTCAAAGGCAATCTGCGTGGAATAGTTGGCCTGAGTGGAGTTGTAGTCTCTTCCTAAGAAGACGCTTCCGCCTGGTTTTTCATACTGAATAGGGCCTAAGTCAGACATACCATATTCTGTGACCATGCTTCTAGCGATATTTGTAGCAACTTCGATATCATTGCTGGCACCGGTTGAGACATCACCGAAGAAGATCTCTTCGCTGGTTCTTCCGCCAAGGTAACCGGTGATTCTGGCAAGAAGCTGATTCTTTGTCATAAGGAAACGATCTTTTTCAGGAGTCATAAGGACATGACCGCCTGTTCTTCCACGAGGAACGATTGTAATCTTCTGGACCTTATCGGAATAAGGCAAGAAGATACCGATGACGGCGTGTCCTGCTTCATGATAGGCGACCTGCTTTCTTTCGCTCGGTTCCAGATGAGATTTCTTGGCAGGACCGGAGATAGCGCGGTCGATTGCTTCATCGATATCAGATGTCGTGATTGCAGTACGATTGGCACGGACTGCAAGGATAGCGGCATCATTCATGATATTGGCAAGATCAGCGCCGGAGAATCCGACAGTTCTTGTTGCGATGTTGTCAAAGCTGACATCAGCAGCAACTTTCTTGTTTCTGGCATGAACTTTAAGAATAGCGGCTCTGCCTGCTTTATCAGGCAAATCGACTGTGATGGTACGATCGAATCTTCCAGGACGAGTCAAGGCAGGATCGAGAACATCACTTCTGTTTGTGGCAGCCATAACGATGACGCCATTGTTGTCTTCAAAGCCATCCATTTCGACAAGAAGTTCGTTCAATGTCTGTTCACGTTCATCGTTTCCGCCACCGATACCGCTGCCTCTCTGACGGCCGACAGCATCGATTTCATCAATGAAGATAAGACAAGGAGCATTCTGTTTTGCAGTTTTGAAGAGAGAACGGACTCTGGATGCACCGACACCGACATACATTTCAACGAAGTCAGAGCCGGAAATAGAATAGAAAGGAACATTTGCTTCACCGGCAACAGCCTTGGCAAGCAAAGTCTTACCTGTGCCAGGCGGGCCGACTAAGAGAACGCCGTGAGGCAATTTCGCACCGAGTCTAGTGTATTTGTCTGTAGCATGGAAGTAATCAACCATTTCAACCAATTCAGCTTTGGCTTCATCGCAGCCAGCGACATCAGAGAAGCGAATTTTGCTTCCCGTCTGCTTTCTTGCGACATTGTTGACAAAGCCGGCCATCGGATTGCCGCCTCCGCCTGCTCCTTTGGACATCTTGGAGTAGAAGATGTACATGACAATGATGACAACAACAAGCAGGATGACAGGCACGAGCCAAGAGGATGTATTAGAAGTGCTTTCAACACCTGTAGCAAATGTTTTGTTTGACCCGCTGTAATAGGCGATAAGCGCACCCTGGCTGTTCTTTACTTTGACATAGCGGATGATAGGTTCGATATAATCCCGATACTGATCTTCCGTCAAAGTCGCACGATAGGTGAATTTCTTGACAGAATTCGCATTGTTGGGATCAACGTATTTGTATGTACCGGTAAGATAGTACATTTTGCTTGTCTGATTGGACATGACGACTGTCATTGTCAGATTCGCATAAGGAGAAGTATTATCTTGTGCGCCATAAGAAGGATGTAAGAGAATTTGAGCAAGTCTTCCTTCCTCAACAGTAAAATCACCTAAGGATTTGCCTTTTGTATTAGCGTTTGTTTCGAATTCTGTAATTTTATCGTGTTCGTCAATTGCTCCGTTCTGGTCGTAATCCACCTTATAGACGACATCAGCGCCGCTATAAGTGACGACTTCAGAAGTAGAGCGGAAAACAAAAAAGTAGAGCATCACTGATACCAATGCAATGAAGCAAGTGACAATAAGAATCAATCTCAGATAGCCTTTGTTTCCAGGTTGCTGGGAGCTACTATTTCGTTTGTGGTTTCCGTTATTTTCGTTTCCGTCAGAAAATTTCATCTCATAAGGAGCGGAAAAATCGGGAAAGCTTTTCATTTCGTTTTTTTCCATTAAATGAACCTCCGTATAAGCCATTTGAATAGCTGGTATAACTATACATAAAATATAGGATATTTTCAAGAAAAAATATTCAGCACAAAAAATTTATTTTTTGCTTGATTTTCCGATGGTTTACGAAGTTTTCGCATAAAATTAATCTCGAAACATTTTAAAAAATAAGCGCTTTTGCCAGCATGTGCTTTACAAATGTGTTTTTTTGTAACGCGTTTCAAGACATTCAAGGCCTTGATTCAACGCATAGAAAAACGTTCCGCGCGAAAAAAGGGATGGTTTCAATCATCTTCTTTTCTAATACGGAACGTCTGTTATCCAATCAAAGAAAGACTATTTTTTCTCTTCGGTCTGCTTTGCGGCACCGATGTGGAATTTACCCTTTTTGGCACCCTTGGAAGCACGGACTAAGACAGCGCGGTCATTGTTCTTTGCTCTCTCTTTTGTGAATTCAAGAGCTTTCTTCTGTGTCTTGAACAATTTGATGACTTTTTCTCCGCCGCTGTATTTCAAGGCCCACATGCCGTCTTCTTTTCTCTTGCTCAAAATATATGTCTTACCGGTGTTGGTCGGTTTCTTAGTCTCTCCGGCAGAAGTTTCATCAACAATCTCAACATCCGGCATTTCGACTTTTTCTTCTTTGACTGCAGTCTTCTTTGCAGCTGTTTCTTTCTTCACAGCGGTTTCTTTTTTTACGGTTGTCTCTTTTTTCGTTGCCATAATTTCCCCTCCATTCTACTGGTAAAAATATTTTAAACGCTTGATGAAAAAGAATGCAATACAAAACATGATGTATTTTCTGTTTTTTATATAAAAAAGGCAGTTGAGAAACATTTATCGAAAAATATACCATTTTCGACAAGAGATAATGTATACTATTCGTATCTACATGTAAGCGATTACATCGAAAGGAACTTAACATCATGGCCTATTCACCAGACAAGATTCGAAACGTTGCCGTCGTCGGACATCAGGGAAGCGGTAAAACCACTCTTATTGAATCCCTCGCCTTCAAAAGCGGTCTAATCAGCAAGAAAGGTTCCATCGAAGATGGGACAACATTGTCCGATTTCCTTCCTGACGAAAAGAAAAAGCTCAGTTCGCTTTCCAGTTCTGTCATTCCGATTACATACAATGATTACAAGTTCAATCTTATCGATCTGCCCGGCAATGACGACTTCATCTACGAAACTTTAAGTATAACCCGCCTTATCAAAGGCGCAGTCCTTGTCATCGATGCAGCAAAAGGAGTTCAGATCGGTACCATCAAGAATTTCCAGACTTTAAAGAAGAGAAATATCCCGATTTTCATCTTTGTCAATAAAATGGACAAAGAGAATGTCGATTTCCCTGCCTTATATGAAGACATCAAAGAGAAACTGAACAAGAACTGCGTTCCCTTCTCCTATCCTATCGGTAAAGTCGATTCCTTTGACGGATTCATCAACATTCCCGATATGAAGGCAAGAAAATACAACGGAAAAGACTGTGTCGATGATGTCATCTATGAAGAGAAGAGACAGGTCGTCTTCGAACTACACAACCGTCTTGCAGAAGCAGTTGCGACGACAAGCGATGAATTATTGGAAAAATTCTTCTCCGGTGAGCCGTTGAGCAATGATGAAATCAGAAAGGGTTTAAGACACGGTGTCTTAAACGGCGAGCTTTTCCCCATCATCGTCGGATCCGCAGCCAAGGACATCGGTGTCAATACTTTGATGGATATGTTCATCGATTACCTCCCCTGCCCCAGTGACTTGCATCCTATTGCAGCCACTGACAAAGATGGAAACGAGCTTCTTGTCAAGACAGAAACCGATGCAAAAACATCACTTTGTGTCTTCAAAAACAGCTACAATCCTTATCAGGGTCTAATTTCCATCTTCAAAGTCAACTCTGGTACAGTCACATTAGGTCAGGAACTCTATTGCCCGAACAATGACAGAAAATACAAAGTCAGTGCACTCTTCTCCATCTGCGGCGAAAAGCTGACGCCTGTCGATTCTATCGGCGCTGGTGACATCGGTGCCTTCACCAAGATGGAAGACATCCGTCTTTCCTATAGTCTTTGTGATTCTTCCGTCTACATCAAGTTCAAGCCGGTCAATTATCCTAGCGCAACCTATTTAAGAGCCATCGTTCCTACCACCAAGGCCGACTCCGATAAGCTTTTCCCCGCTGTCGAAAAACTTCAGCTTGAAGATCCGACAATCTTCTTTGAAAAGAATGTCATTACCAATCAGATCATCATCGGTTCTCTCTCTTCCTCTCATTTGACATACATCTTAGATAAAATCAGAGACAACAACAAGATCAAATTCACGACTGAAAAGCCGAAGATTGTCTACAAAGAAACCATCACCGCCAGAGCAGAAAGCGAAGGGCGCTATATCAAGCAGTCTGGCGGAAGCGGATATTACGGCGTTGTCAATATGGCCTTTGAACCGGCAGAAGAAACCGGATTCGAGTCTACTGTCTTTGGCGGTCATATCGATAAAGGTTACTTCCCTGCTGTCGAAAAAGGATTCATGGAAGCTTTGGAGCACGGCGGATTGATTCAGGCTCCTGTCATCAACGTCAAAGCAACCTTGTTAGACGGAAAACAGCATACAGTTGACTCCAATGAAATGGCCTTCAAGAATGCAGCAGTCTTAGCATTCCGCGAAGCTTATAAGAACTGCAAGCCTATCCTTCTTGAACCCTATGACAGAATGAGCATTGTCGTTTCCAACGAATATTTAGGCGCAGTCTTATCCGATCTCAGCAAGAGAAGAGGAAAAATTCTTTCCACCGAAGAAAATCAGAATGAAAGCCTTGAAGTCACCGCCATCGTTCCTGAAGCCGAAATTCAGGAATACGCAAACGAATTGAAATCTATCACCAAGGGTACAGGCTTCTTCAACCTTGCATTCGAAGACTACGAAAAGGTTCCCGACAATCTTGTCGAAGGAATCATGAGAGAATACGCTCAGAAATAAAAATTCGGGGATGCCTAGGCATCCCCTTTTGAGTTGACTTGATTCAGTCTTCTTTTTTGCAGCAGCAATCATCGTCGTTATCACCTTCACAGCATTCGCCGTTATGATGATGGTGATGATGGCAACAGCAATCATCATGTTCTTCACCGTGTTCATGATCATGACAACCGCAGCCGCAGTGTTCCAATTCGATGACGACTTCATCATCCTTGGCAGAGAAGACAGCGCCTTCTAAAGCATCCAATGTCTCATCATCGATAAGGACGTTGATGTCATCCATGACTTTATATCCGCCTTCGATTTCCTTGGTAGACAATAAGCCAAGATTGATGGAAACATCGTGGTTTTCTTCTTCCTCTAATGTAATCTGAATGCAATCGGCATCGTTTTCTTTGAAAATCTTATTGATAAGCTCTTTGAATTCTTTTGAAAATTTCATGTTGTTCTCCTTAAACCTCCATACAATAACATTTTTTTAAGGAACTTGCCATACTATTGCATTATTTCAGATATGTATCGATGAAATATCCTGACACATAGAAGACATTGATCACAAGGGAGGAAATGGAAGGAGCAAGTCCAGTCCATGTATTTGTGACAGATGCAATGACGATATTTGCAATCATCAGCACAGTCATGACAATGGCAAGAGGTCCGACTGTTTTAGATAGCCAATCGTCCTTTCCGATGTATTTGCTCAATCCGCCTAATCCGGCAAAGAAATCAAAGATGACGCTGAAGACAGCAAGAACTGTAAAGACAGTGATACCAAGAGGAGAGAACTTTCCGATATCGGAGAGAGCGGATATGAGAGTGCAAAGCGTGAAGAACGCAATGGCAATAAAGGCAGCGCTTGAGCAGAGTAGAAGTCCTCTAGCGAGCACTTTGAATTTGCCTTCTTCATGCCAATTTTCAAAAATTTCTTTTTCTGATTCACGTTCTAACATCTCTTCGTTCTTATAGAAAGACACATAAGCAATCTTTTGTCTCATCTTTAAAGCGAGTGTAGCCTGCTGTGTCGGTTCCATAAAGAGGAAATAGATGGATTCCCAGATGAAAACACATCCGATGATATCGATGATCTCTGTGATCACTTCCTTATTGACACCCTCTCCGAACCATCCGTTGATCTGTCCCATTGCAAGAAGAAAGAGGAAGACAACACCGACAAGCGTCATGCTTGTTGCAATCAGCCACTTGTTCTTTCTGTGCCTTCTTGCTGAATACTGTGTCAGTTCAAGAGAATCGTTGAAAGAGGTCATGATCTTATTTGGCTCAAAGCCTTCATAATCGACAATATCGAATTTGATTTCTGCCTGATAATTCATTGGGAAATCATCGAACAGATTCTCAAGGCTTTCAAAGACAGACGGATCAAACTGCGGATATTCTTTCTTTCCGACATTCGTCATGACAATATCGCTGACCTTGTCATAACGTAGAGAAATCGAAATGATTTTGTTTTCTTCATCGACATCATAACGCTGTTTGAGAAGCTCAAGCTGTCTTTTCCCGGCTGTAGTCTCATCGATTCTATGCCTGATTTCCTTTCTCACTTTTTGTATTTCTTTCTCGCCCATATCTGTTTCTCCATGAAAAGAAAACAGCGTCGTCATTGGCGCTATTTTCCTAAATTCTACTTATTCTGATACGCTTTCAGCATCAACTCATTGAGATTCTTGACAAACTCGCTCTTGTCTTCAATCTCGAATCCTTCCAAGATCATCGCTTCATCATAGAAGACAGAAGAGAGCTTCTTGATTTCATTTTCGTCTGTGATAGCTTTGACTGCCTCAAAGAGAGGGTGATCAGGGTTGATCTCCATAACCTTCTCGGCTTTGACTTTTTCTTCTTCGCTTCCCTGTCTTGCAGGATCGCTATTGAGGACTTTCTCCATATTCATGGATAAGCCTTGCTTTGTTGTCAAAGAAACCGGTGCATCGCCTAAATTGAGAGAGAAGGTCACTTCATCGACTTTGTCTTTCAAAGAAGCCTTCATATCATCAAGGAAACGTCTGTTGTCAGTCTCAAGGTCTGTGATTTTTTTCTTGTCCTCTTCGCTGATATCATCCTTATCCTGGCTGGTGATATTCTTGAATTCAACACCGGCATAGTCATGCATCATCATCAGAGTGAATTCATCGATGTTCTCATTCATGAGAAGGACGTCATAACCAAGGCGATGATACTTTCCGATTTCAGGAAGAAGCTTGATGCTATCGATTGTCTTTCCGGTAGCATAATAGATATACTTCTGTCCTTCCTTCATACTATCTTTGTATTCTTTCAAGGAGATCTTTTTATCCTGTTCGATAGAGGAATAGATCAGAAGGTCAGACAACAAATCTTTCTTTGCACCATAGGAAGTGTAAATTCCGTATTTGATGAAGCTTCCATAGTTTTCAAAGAACTTCTGATATTTATCATTGTCTTCATTCTTCAGTTGTTTCAAACGGTCGATGACCTTCTTTTCGATGTTCTTCTGAATCTTTTCAAGAAGCGGAGACTTCTGAAGCATTTCACGGGAGATATTCAAAGAAAGATCTTCACTGTCGACAACGCCTTTGACAAACTTCAGATAATCAGGAATCAGTTCTTTGTTCTTCTCTGTGATGAAGATGCCTTTGGCATACAGAGCAAGTCCTTTCTCATAGTCCTGAGAATAAAGATCATAGGGAACATGGCTTGGAATGTAGACAATGGAATCATAATCGAAGGTTCCTTCAGCATGGATATTGATGGAAAGAAGCGGATTTTCATAGTCGTTGAAACGGGTCTTATAGAAATTATCCATTTCCTCTTCTGTCACGTCTTTCTTGTTCTTCTTCCAAAGCGGAATCATGGAGTTAAGGGTTTCTACGCTCTTTTCTTCATGTGTCTTTCCTTCGATTGCTTTTCCATTCTCATCAAGATCCGGCATCACCTTTGTGACTTCCATCTCAATAGGATAACGAATGAAATCAGAATACTTCTTGACGAGATTTCTCAGTTCATAATCTTCAAGATATTCAGAATATTTTTCATCTTCCGTATCATCTTTGAGATAAACGCGGACTGCGCTTCCTGAAGTAGGAAGGGAGTCGATCTTTTCGACTTCTTCGATGGTATAGGTCTCAACACCATCAGATGAGAAGACATAGTAGTGATCAGTCAGAGAATGTGTATAGACTTCGATTTTCTTTGCAACCATGAAGGCGCTATAGAAGCCGACACCGAACTGACCAATCAAATCGACATCCTCATTCTTCTCTTTCTGTTCTTTGCACTTTTCCAAAAATTCCTTCGTGCCAGAACGGGCGATTGTTCCAAGGTTCTTTTCAAGATCCTCTTTTTCCATGCCGATACCATTATCGATGACTTCAAGATAACGCTCATCTTTGTTTCTGACAAGCTGGATCTTATAGTCTTTCGGTTGGTATTTTCCTTCAGACTGAAGCATCATCAGTTTATATTTATCGATAGCATCCGATGCGTTGGAAATCAGTTCACGCAAGAATACTTCCTTGTTCGAATAGATCGAATTGATCATTAAATTCAATAACTCTTTGCTTTCTGTCTGAAACTTCTTTTCTTCTTTCATTTTAGTATTTCCTCCATTCAGCAAATATATTTTAGCACTAAATATCAATGAGTGCTAAAAAATATTATTTTATTTTTTCTTCACCTGAAAAGGACTGCGCTTTCATCAACAAAGCAGGGCAATTTGTACAATGTATCGGGTTTCATCGTTATCCCTATAAAAGAAAACTTGTTATTTGACTTCTCTATCCTTATAATATTAGAGCTTGAAGAAAGTATATTTTAATTGAGGAACAATAATGACTACAACACCTGCGGAAATTGCATTATTAGTATTATCATTCATTATGATCGGAATCGTTTTGCTTCAGTCCGGTAAATCACAGGGTGCATCCAGTGCCGTCATGGGCGGTAACAAGATGAACATCTTTACCAGAACGAAGGAGAGAGGTGCCGATAAGATCATGACGATCATCACAGCCATCCTTGCGGTAGCTTTCTTTATCACCGCCATCTTGGCAAACTATTTGTAAACTATTGGTTAAACAGGGGGCCAAGAGAAGCCCCCTTTCATTTTGGAAAAGAGAGACATTAACATGAAAGAAACAGAAATCGAAAACTTGCTCAAAGGACAGCAGCAAAGCTTAAAGGCACTTCAGGAAAAGGCGGAGTGCTACACCTCTCACGACAAGGAAGAATTGGATACGATCCTTGCTCATTTGATGGATAACGGCATCATCGGAAAAAGGAATGAAATCTATTTCACATTGAAAGATGAAGGCCTCTTTTTGGCAAATGTCATTGTCAAAAACAGAAACTTCGTCATTTTGAAAGAGGTCCCCAGCGGAATCGAACATCGTATTTCCGGTGAGGAATCCGATCAGCTTTTATTGAATGACCTCGTATACGCAAAGGAATTCCAAAAAGGAGTTTTCCATTGCACAGAATACTACAAGCCTACCACCGCGCTGAAAGGTTATTACACCCTCAACCGTGATGGAAAGGAGAAACTTGCAGTCGGCTATCTCGACGCCTGCGGAAAACAGGTTCTCATTTCCGCAATCGATGATTCTATCAAAGGAGAGATCAACCAAGGCGATTATGTCGAAGGCTCCATTCTCTCTTTCAAGGGAAACACATTGACCGTCAAGATCGATAAGCTTCTTGTCAAAGGAAACGAAGTCGGTTCTGATATCTCCATGATCATTGCCGAACAAGGCGCTCCTCTTCACTTTCCTGAAGGCGTCATTGAGGAAGCCAAATCCATCCCTGCCATCGTCAGCGATGAAGACAAAGAAGGCAGAACAGACTTCAGAGACGAATGTGTCGTCACAATCGACGGAGATGATGCTCATGACTTTGATGATGCAGTCTCCATCAAGCGCTTAGGCTTAGGATATGAAGTCAGAGTCCACATCGCTGATGTCACCGCTTATGTCAAGCCCGGACATCCTCTCGACAACGAAGCCATCACAAGAGGAACATCCATCTATGTCGCAGACAGAGTCGTTCCGATGCTTCCCTTTGAACTCTCCAACGGCATCTGCTCTTTGAATCCGAATGTTGAAAGACTTGTTCTCACTGTCACAATGGATGTCGATAGCATGGGCAATGTCTTCTCTTCCAAAATCGAAAGAGGTGTTATCCGTTCTCACGGAAGACTCACTTATAACCAGGTCAACGATTTCTTCGAAGGAAAAGAAGTCGACTTATCCGAAGAAATCAAGGATACCCTTCTTATCCTTCATGAGGCAAGCCTTGCCATCAGAAAGAGACGTCATATGCAAGGGTCTTTGACTCTCGATTCCACTGAGCTGAAGTTCCACCTCGATGAAAACGGAATGCCGACAAGCGTCACCAAGATGGTCCAGGGCGAAAGCGAAAAGATGATTGAAGACATGATGGTCATCGCCAACTGCACTGTCGCAAGAGAACTGAGAAAGAACGGAATTCCTGTTCTTTACAGAGTTCATGAATTCCCGCCGTCAGACAAGCTTTCCACCTTCCGTGATTTCTTAAAGAAGCTTCGTCTTCTTAAAGCATTCCCGAAAACAGAAAATCTCAGCGGTGCAAGACTTAATGATTTCCTGGAAAGCATTGAAGACGACAACGTCCGCGCTTCTGTCTCCATCATGATGCTCCGCGCTCTTGCAAAGGCTAGATATACGCCGGAAGAACTCGGTCACTTCGGTCTTGCCGAAATTGATTATTGTCATTTCACATCGCCGATCAGAAGATATCCTGATGATATCATCCACCGTCTTGTCAAAGACTATATCATCGACAAAAAGCCCGTCGATTATGATGAAGTCTACAATTATCTTGATAATATGGGCGATATCCTGTCCAGAGAAGAAGTCCGCGCTGACAAGATTCAGCGCGAAAGCGACGATCTTGAATCTGCAAAGTACATGACACAGCATATCGGCGAACAGTTCCACGGAAAAGTCGTCGGCATGGTACAAAGAGGCATGTTCATCGAGACCGAACTTGGAATCGAAGGCTTCTTAGCCTATCACTGCATGCACGGAGACTTCTTCCGCTATAGCGAAAAAGACTTTGCCGTTTACGGAAAAGAGACCGATATTTCCTTTGCCTTAGGAACTCCTATCGATATCAAAGTCCTCGCAAGCAATCCCGATAAAAGAGAGATTGACTTCGCAACACCTGAGTTCTATGACCAGTATGCTCTTGATCTCAGCGAAGAGGACAGAGAGAACCTCTCCCTCAATGGTATCCAGGTCTATTATGATGATGAATATCCTTTGATGACTGGTAAGGCAAGATTCTACGAAGAACACAAAGAAAGAGAAAACGATAACATGAACGATGAAAACAATGAGATGACAAACAACGAAAATCTTGATATTGCCATGTCCAGCATGGATGAAAAAGAAGATTATATCGCCAAGAAGAAGGCCGAAAGAGAAGATGACGGATTCCGTCCTAGCCCTGAGCAGTGGAAGGAAGTCGATGTCATCCGCGCTGTCATGGCCAAATACCCCGATGATGAGCAGAAGGTGATCGAAGTCCTTTCTGTCATGGATATCTCCGAAGAAGAGTACCGTAAACTTCTCCGCTTCACCAAGCCGAGAGAAGATAGGGGCTCCAGACGCGGTGACAAGTTCTCTTCAAGAGGTGGTCGTTCTGATAGAGGCGGAAAGCGTTCCTTCTCTTCTAGAGACAGAGGCGGTTTCTCCAGAGACAGAGGATCTCGTTCTGACAGAGGTTCTTCCTTCCATAAGGATGACAGACGCTCTTCCCGTTTTGATGACAAGAAACCGGCAAGAAGACCTTCCTCTTCTCATAGCGGTTATGCAGCAGGAGGCGAAAAGTCCTTCTCTTCCGATAAGGAAAGAGGAAGAAAAGGTTTCCACTCTCATGATAGAGAAAGATTCTCTGACGATAGAAGAGATAGAGGCTTCCAGAGAAGAGGTGCACGTCCTTCCTTCGATAAGAAGCCGGCAAGAAGAAACACTTCCCGTTCCGGCTATGGCAGAAACAGAAAGGATTCTGAAGAATAATTATGGCGAAAAGCAAAGATACTTTCCCCGATGAAACTCTTCTTTGCACCAATAAGAAAGCTTCCTTCAACTATTTCCTTTCCGAATTCACAGAATGCGGAATCGAACTGAAGGGATCGGAAATCAAAGCGCTCCGTCTTGGACATTGTTCTCTTGATGACAGCTATGTCATCATCAAAAACAGAGAGGCGTTCATTCTCAACATGAACATCCCTCTCTTTCAGAGCAATGGCGTGTTTTCCCATGAGCCGACAAGAACAAGAAAGCTGCTTCTCCATAAAAAGCAGATCGATGATTTCGATCACGCTGTCCAAAGAGAAGGCTACTCCATTCTTCCTGTCCGTGTCTATATCAAAAAAGGAAGATGCAAAGTTCAGATTGCTTTAGGAAAAGGCAAGAAGAACTATGATAAGAGAGAGACTATAAAAGAAAGAGAAGACAATCGCTTCATGGCGAAGACTTTAAAAGCGAAAAATCATTATTAGACATTAAAGCTGTATTATACCCAAAAAATAATACAACTTTTCCTTTTGTCTGTTTTCTTGTCTCTACTGCTCTACTTTGATACAATCAAGTCGCTGGTTTCTACAATAAGTTTCAATCTTTGATAAAGGAAAGAAGGTATTTATGAAAAAAGCAACACGTAAACTACGAAAAAAAACAATGACCGTCGTTATCGGTGCTTCTAGACTTGGCGCCTATATCGCATCAGAAGCATCCCAGAACGGAATCTATACCTCCATCATCGACCTCTCCCCTGAATCCTTCAAGAAGCTCGACAGCGGATACAGCGGATATACGGTTGTCGGGGATGCCACAGACCAAGGCATTTTGGATAAAGCACATATTCAGGATGCAAAAGAGGTCGTCATCACAACCGGCGATGATAACACCAACATCTTTTTGGCTTGCATGATTGCAGCATATTATGATGTTCCTTATATCATCGTAAGAGTCCGCGACGAAAAGAAAGCAGCAATCATCACCGATGAGAAGATCAACATCATCTCCACTTCCTCTCTTTCCCTTCAGGCTTATAAAGCAATCCATTCCCAAGAGGAGGATAACATATGAACATCGTAGTTTGTGGCGGAAGACAACAGGCAGACTATCTACTCTCTGTCTTTGCCAACAAAAGAGGCAACCGCATTGTTGTCATCAATGATGATGAAAAAATCGCTGATACGATTTCAGAACACTATGGACTTAGTGTCATCAAGACCGATCCCACCAAAAAATATTCGTTTGAAATCGCTGATGTCAACAATTTTGATCTTGTCATCTCGCTCCAGAGCAGCGATGCCGATAACTTTGTCACCTGCAAGATGGCAAAGCAGTTTTTCCACATCAAGAAAGCAATCTGCACCGTCTCCAATCCTAACAACGTCGATATCTTCATGAAACTGGGAATCGATGTCGCGATTTCAGACTCCTACCTTTTGACGCAAAAGATCAAAGGAGAGAGCGATATCGAATCGATCTTTAAGACATCTTCTTTAGAAGGTGAAAAGATTGTCATCACTGAAATAAAGATCAAAGAAGGACTTTGGTGCATTGGAAAAGACTTAAAGAGTCTTGAGCTTCCAAAGACTGGAAACATCACATGCATCTTCCGTGACCCGGAAGTCATCATTCCTAGAGGTGATACGATCATCGAAGAGAATGATACCCTGGTCATCGCTAGCGCTCCGAAGAACCAGGAGGAGCTGATTGAATTCATCAAAGGCGAGGATCGAAATGTCTAAAAGAAACAAAGGAAAAAGCAATATCATCTTTTCAGCTGCCTCGATGAGGGATGCGGAAGAAGAAGTAACAGGCCCATTATTGCTTCTTGGATACTTCGGAATCTTCCTCCTTTTCATAGGAGTCATGGTTCTCCTTCCTTTATTAATGCTGATTTTCTACCCTGGCGAAAGAGAGATGTATCGTGCCTTTTTGATCCCCGGTGCTTCTGCCTTTGGTCTAGGTGCTTTATTATCCCTTATCATCTTCAGGCGAAAGCAGGGAAAACTGACCGCCATTCAGGACCTTGTCCTTCTTATCGGCGTCTGGTTCTTAGTCATCCTGTTCTCTTCCATTCCATATTTATTCTATGGATACAACTTCACACAGGCCTTCTTTGAATCCACATCCGGTTATACATCAACCGGTTTATCCATCATGGACTGGAACAAGGAAATCGTCGATTTAGGCAATGGAACGACGGATGTCGCTTCTCATATGCTCTTCTTCCACAGAGCCTTAAGCGAACTGATCGGCGGTATCGGCTTAGTCCTAGTCGTCTCATCCGCTGTCAGCGAAAAATCAGGTCTTAACATCTATCTCTTGGAAGGTCATAACGATAAACTTCTTCCTAACCTTGCAAAATCCGCAAGGCTCATCTTCTCCTTATACTTAGGATATATCCTTCTTGGCGGTATCCTTTATATCTGTGTCGGTGTCACACCCTTCGATGCTTTCACCCATGCAATAACAGCAGTTGCAACAGGCGGTTTCTCCACCAAGAGCAACAACATCAACACCCTCGTTCAGGAAGTCAGCATCAATGGCGCCTGGAGAGGAATCTCTGTTGAAATCATCTCTGAAGTCCTCATGCTCTTGGGCGGTACGAACTTTGTCATTCACTACTCCCTGTTAAGAGGAAAATTCAAAGTGCTTCGTCACTTCGAATTCATGGTCTTTGTCGCCATCCTCGTATTTATCTGGCCGTTTATGATTGTCGGCATGACAAAATATTACGGCGGCAATGTCGCTGCAGGCTTCAGATACGGAACATTCGAAATGATCTCCGGACTTTCCACCTGCGGTTTCCAAGCCGTCGATTCCTATCAGGCCCACATCGTCGGAACAGGAACCTATGGATATACGATGCTTCCTTCTTCTCTCACTCCGCTTCAGGCAGCTGACAATTATAGCAATGGTTCCATGATTCAGTTCCCGACCTACCTTCTCATCTTATTAGGTATCTGCATGACAATCGGTATGCAGAACGGTTCTACTTCCGGCGCTATCAAGCAGAACAGAATCGCACTTGCAGGCATCGATATCCTCTCCCGTATCAGAAACGCAATCGGCATTCCGGAAAGACGCCAGGTCAGAACCATCTATCGCTTCGGAACAAAAACAAGAATTGAAAAAGACGAGATCACAGAAGCAGAGACATTCATCGGCTTCTACCTCTTCTTCCTCTTATTGGGAACGACGATCATTGCCACAATCACCAATTCTCTTGATATCCCTAGAGGTGATGGGACCGGTTTCTCATTCACATGGACCGATTGTTTCTTCGAGTTCTCTTCCTGTCTTGGCACTGTCGGCTTAGGATGCGGAATCACCTGCAACACAACAATTCCAGCCATTCTTTGGATCGAAATTGTAGGAATGTTGCTCGGACGTCTTGAAATATTTGTCTATTTCACCCTGTTTGGCAAAATCATTCATCATATCAGAAACAGAAGATTCATCTATAACGAAGCCAATTAAACGGATATCACAAGGAAGCGGAGAACGGCCGCTTCCTTTTTTTCTATTGACTTTTATAAAAAATATCTTCCATTGTGAGATAAATCTCCGTATAATATCTCACGTTGTGAGGTAATTATCGATGAACAAGAAAAAATACTACAAAGAGCTGTTTTATCTGATACGCAAACTGAGAGTAAACGAGAACAGCTGTTCCCACTCAATGACAAAGGGTGTCGGCGGAATTCTTTACGAGCTAAGCAAGAATCCAACTAGTGTCACACCAGGTGAATTATCGGAAAGGCTTGCTGTCGGTTCAGGACGAATCGGAAACGCGCTTAAGTCGATGGAAGAAAAAGGTGTCATCGAAAGAAAAGCAGATCCTGAAGACCATAGAAAAGTCCTTGTCACCCTGACTGATAAAGGAAGAGAGTTCAGCAATCAGCTTAAAAAACAGTTTGAAGAAAGACTAGACTATGTCATCAATAAACTCGGCGAAGAGAAGTTTGAAGAATATCTGAATTTATCTCATGAATTTGTAGACTATTTCATCGATTACGACAATAAGGAGGTCAAAACACATGATTAAACTATTACGTTATCTTAAAAAACGAGACTGGTTTCTGATCGTCATCATTCTTGCTCTTGCTTTCTTGCAGGTCTATTGCATGATGACATTGACCGACTATATCAAAGGAATCACACAGGCGATCACATTCCTTGACTATCACAATCAAGGACCGCTGAATTTCTTCCTCTCCTTTGCTAACGGCAATGCAGAGATGGAAACAACCATCAAAGCCGCTCTTTCCGGATTCACATCCTGGGATCAATTCTCTGATGGCATAATCAATAACATAGTCGGCATGGTCACAGCACAAGGACAGGATCCTGCAGTTGTCACTTCCATGCTCTTATCAATCCGCAATGCAACGACAGGTGACATCTGGTGGAATGCAGGCATGATGATTCTCACCGCTACAGGCATGATTGCCGTACAGGCGCTCATCTCTGTTATCGCCGCCTATATCGCATCCAGACTTGCCACCTCTTTAAGAAACGCGCTCAACACGCAGATATCCTCGTTCTCTCTTGCTGAAATCAACAAATTCTCGACTGCCAGTCTTGTCACCCGCGCGACAAACGACGTTCAGCAGGTTCAATTTGCAATCCTTCTCTCCTTCCGTATGTTCTTCCAGGCGCCGATCACTGCTGTCTGGGCCATTTTGAAGATCAACGCCGTATCCTGGCAATTGATGCTTCCGACGATTATCGGTGTCTGTCTGCTCATCTTCGGCATGTTCCTGCTTCTTGTCTTTGTCATGCCAAAGTTCAAAGTCATGCAGAAGCTTATCGATAAACTCAATGGTATCACAAGAGAGAACCTCTCCGGCATCCGTGTCGTTCACGCATACAACGCAGAAGAATATCAGGAAGACAAGTTTGCACTCGCCAATAGAAACTTGACTAAAACGCAGCTATTCACGGGCAATGCGATGTCTGTCATGATGCCATATATCACCATCATCATGAACGGCATCTCCATTGCAGTCTATTGGATCGGTGCATCGCTGATCAATCAACCTACGGAGACTTTGACCTATTCTCAGCTTCTCTCCTTCATGATGCTCTCCACACAGATTGTCATGGCATTCATGATGTTATTGATGATGTTCTATATGCTTCCTAGAGCCAGTGTCTGTGCCAAACGTATTCAGGAAGTCTTAGACACCAAGCCTTCCATCCTTGATCCAGAAGAAGAAAAAGAAAGAACAGAAAAAGGAACCATCACTTTCAAGGATGTTTCCTTCGCTTATCCGGGAGCTGACAATGATGTTGTCGAACATATTTCCTTCTCTGCCAAACAGGGCGAAACCATCGCCTTTATCGGTGCGACAGGAAGCGGAAAGACAACAATTGTCAATCTTGCAGACCGCCTCTATGACGTCAAATCCGGTGAAGTCTTAGTCGATGGTGTCAATGTCAAAGACTTAAAGCAGAGTACGCTTCACTCTCTGATTTCCTACGTTCCTCAGAAAGGTCTTCTTTTCAAGGGAACAGTGAAAAGTAATATCGCTTTCGGAAACACTTCGCTCTCCATGGAAGAAGTGAAGAAAGCGGCACAGATCGCAGAAGCCGATTCCTTCATCAATGAAATGGATCAGGGATATGATGCTTCTATCGCTCAGGGCGGAAGCAATGTCTCCGGCGGTCAAAGACAAAGACTTTGCATCGCACGCGCTGTTGCTATGAATCCGGAATTCATTATCTTCGATGATTCATTCTCCGCTTTGGACTTCAAAACGGATAGAAAAGTCAGAGATAATCTCAAAGAAAATGAAAAAGATGTCACAAAGCTCATCGTTGCTCAGAGAATCGGTACCATCATGGATGCTGACCACATTGTCGTTCTTAACGAAGGAAAAATGGTCGGATATGGAACCCATAATGAATTGCTGAAGAGCTGTGACACCTATCGTGAAATCGCATTTTCACAGTTATCGAAGGAGGAACTCGGCTTATGAAAAAAACGATCAACAAAAGAGAAAAGATCAAAACAGAAGATCTTAAGCTTATCTTAGCCAACATCTCCTCCTCGATGAAGAAATATCTTCCTTTGCTCATCATCGCTTTATTCCTTCTTGTCGGCGCAGTCGTCATCTCCGTACTCGCTCCTAATCAGCTGAAGAAACTGACGGATATCATCAACCAAGGCGCTGCCAATAAGAACATCAATATGAATGATGTGCAGAAATTTGCTCTTCTGCTCATCTCCATGTATATCATCTCTGCCATCTGCACTTTCGTCTCAGGTCTGACGATGAACATCGTCTCCATGCGTTACACAGAACAGCTGAGGAAGCAGATCATCGCCAAAATCAACAGAGTCCCTCTTCGTTACTTCGATTCCAGCAGCACGGGCGATGTCATGTCCAGACTCACCAATGATGTCGATCAGATCGGTCAGTCCATGCAACAGTCTGTTTCAACTCTCTTCCAATCTATCTTCATGATCATCGGCGTCTTGATTGCCATGTTCATCTCCGGCTGGCAATTGGCACTTGTCTGTGTCGCAACATTGCCGCTGATGATGATTGTCGTCTTCTTCATCTTGAAGATTGCAGGTCCTTGGTTCATCAAGAGACAAGATATGATTGGTGATGTAGAAAGCGTCGTCGAAGAAAACTATAACGGACAGCTCATCATCAAAGTCTTCAACAGCAGCGATAGAATCAATGCCGACTTTGAAGAACATAACAAAAAGTTAGGCTCCACCCTCTTCACTTCCGAGATTTTCGGCGGATTGATGCAGCCTATTATGAACTTCGTCTCCTATCTTGCCTATGCAGCCGTCTGTCTGACCGGTGGATTGTTGATGAACGCTCAGGCCACCAACGGAATGGATCCGACAGCTGTCGGCTATATCACAATCGGTACAATCACTGCCTTCTTGACCTACGTCAACCTCTTCCAGTCTCCTCTTACGCAGATTGCACAGGCGATGAACTCGCTTCAGGGTGCAGCCGCTGCCGGTAAGCGCGTCTTTGAATTCTTAGGCAAAAAAGAAATGGAAGATGAAAGTCACAAAGAAAGACAGCTTCTTGTCGATGGAAAGGAAGTTGTCAAAGGCGAAGTCAGTTTCGAACATGTCAGCTTCGGATATGATGAGACAAGAGAGATCATCCATGATTTCTCAGCTGAGATCAAACCTGGCATGAAGGTCGCCATTGTCGGACCGACAGGTGCAGGAAAAACAACAATGGTCAATCTTCTTATGCGTTTCTACGATGTCGGAAAAGGCAGCATCAAGATCGATGGCAAAGACATCAAGTCCATGCCAAGAGAAGAGATTCACGATCTCTTCGCCATGGTCTTGCAGGATACTTGGGTATTCGACGGAACACTGAGAGAAAACTTAGAATACAACACCAAAGGACTAACGGAACAGGATTTCAAAGACGCCATCCATGATGCACACCTTGTACACTTTGTCCGTTCATTGCCTGGTGGACTAGACCATGTCATCGAAGAAGACAGCTCTATCTCCGGCGGTCAGAAACAGCTGATTACCATTGCAAGAGCAATGCTGAAGAAAGCTCCTTTTCTGATTCTTGACGAAGCGACAAGCAACGTCGATACCAGAACGGAAGAGAAGATTCAGGAAGCGATGGATCGACTGACAAAAGGAAAGACTTCCTTTGTCATCGCACACCGCCTTTCCACCATCAAAAACTCCGATATGATCCTTGTCATGAAAGACGGCAACATCATCGAACATGGAAATCATGATGAACTGATGGAAAAACATGGATTCTATTATTCATTGTACAATTCGCAGTTCGCTCTTAACGGAGAAAACACAATCGACTGAATCTAAGCCACAGCAGCGATGTTGTGGCTTTTTCTAATATCAATTTTGTTGTATAGTTAGCCATAACTAACTATAATAGGCATGGGAGGATGAATTCATGCATTATCTCTTTGCCGTATTACTCTCCATCGGTCTTTTCTTTTTTGTCAGTTCCATCAGAAACGGACTCTTGAAGAAAACAAAAAAGAGAAGGACCGGAATCGAGTTCTTCTCTGGAATTGCCCTATCTGCTTTCTCCTTATGTTTATTTCATTTTATTTAATCGTTTGTGTTCTTCATAAACTCTCTTCAGCGCTGAGAATGTCTCATCGCTAAGATCGTGTTCGATCTTGCAGGCATCTTTATACGCAATATCTTCATCTACGCCAAGACCGATGAAGAAGTGACCGATGACTTCATGTCTCTCATAGATTTTCGTCGCAATTTCTTTACCTTCCGGTGTCAGAATAAGAGCCTGTTTCTTGCCGACTGTCACGTATCCCTTCTCTTCCAACTTCTTCAAAGCAATAGAAACGCTTGCTTTGGAATATCCCATAGAGGATGCGACATCAATGGCACGGACGGGAACAGTTTCATCTTTTGAAAGCATCAATATTCTTTCGAGATAATCCTCTGATGATTCATTGGTTTTGTCCATTGTGACATTCCTCCTTCACGATGAAATAATTGTAGCATAAACAGGCTTATAAAACAAACCGAACGAGCCGATAGAAAGGAGAAGCGATAGAAAATTCAAATTTTTCGCTTCTTTTTCTCCTTATTTATAGAATGATAAAAACGAAAAAGCAGAACATTCTGCCACCTGCATCACATAAAAAAAGATAAAATATCAAAAAGTTAGTTTACTTTAACTTTTGAATGCATATAATATTCATCGGTTAGCATAGGCTAACTATCAGGAGGACATATGCCATTATTAATCGCACCAAAAGGGCTTAGCCTCAAAGTTCTAAGAATCACAGCGGATGACAAAACGAGAAAGCATCTAGAGACATTAGGTCTCACGAAAGATATGCTTCTTGAGCTTCTTTCAACCGATGCAGGAGCTGCCATCATCAAGGTTCATGATTCCAGGATTTCGTTAGACCATCACACTGCTTTATCTATCATGGTCGAACCAATTGCATAATAAGGAGGATATTGAAATGACGCTTGAAGAAGTCGAAATCGGAAAGACTTGCAAAGTCATCAAAGTTGACGGCGAAGGAAGAATCCGTAGAAGATTGTTCGATATGGGTGTCACTGAAGGAACTGAAATATTCGTTAGAAAAAGAGCTCCTTTAGGCGATCCTATCGAAATCACATTAAGAGGTTATGAGCTCACCTTGAGAAAAGATGAAGCTAGCCTTGTCGAAGTCGAATAATATAGAAAGGATATATTGAGATGTCAGAGAAAGATGAAAATCTGAATCAGCTGGGAAAAACCGTCAAAGACGAGTCTCAAAAAGCAGAAAAGAAACTCACCTTTGCCTTAGCAGGAAACCCCAACTGCGGTAAGACAACTTTATTTAACTCTCTTACCGGATCCACGGCCTATGTCGGAAACTGGCCAGGTGTTACAGTCGAGAAGAGAAGCGGTGTCTATAAGAACAAGAATGTCGGAGAGGCCGATATCATCGACCTACCTGGCATCTACTCCTTATCACCGTATTCACCGGAAGAAGTCGTTTCAAGAAACTTCATTCTTGATTCCAAACCGGACTGTGTCATCAACGTTATTGATGGTACGAACTTAGAGAGAAACCTCTATATGACAACACAGATCATGGAAATGGATGTTCCTGTTGTTATTGCCATCAACATGATTGATACCGTCAGAAAGAACGGAATGGATATCGACTGCAAGATGCTTCAGGAAAAATTAGGTGTCCCTGTTGTTGCAGTCTCTGCACTGAGAAGAGAGAATCTCAATGATTTGATGAAAGTCGCCATCGCATCCTCTAAAGCAAAGAGAACAGGAACTTCCATTCTCTTTGATACCGAAAACGGAGAAATCATCAAAGAAGCAAAAAGCATTTATGAAGCTTCCGGAATTGAAAACCCGCTCTTCCATGCCATCAAAGGCTTAGAAAATGATGAAATCGAAGTTTCTCTTCATAAAGAAGAGACAGAAAAAGTCAGAGCCCTTTACAAAGGAAACGAAGACTTTGAATCAATGTCTGCAGACTTGAGATACAAATACATCACCAAAGAACTCTCTGGCTGCAAAATCGGTGTTGAAAAAGAAGTGAAGACTGCTGAAAAGGAAAAATTATCCATCTCCGATAAAATCGATAAAGTACTGACCAACAAATGGGCCGGTATTCCGATATTCATTCTCATCCTCTTCATCATCTTCGAACTCACCTTCTCCGAAGATTTGTTCTTCCTTAATGCAGCAGGTGTCTTCGGAGATAGCGGATTCAACTCCCCGTTGGGCTGGATCGGTGCCGGAAACGGCATTGAATCACCCGGATTCATTCTTGCCAACTTCACGAATTGGTGCACAGATTGGATTACCACGTTCTTCTCTGACATCGTCTTGAAGAACGCTTCTACCTGGGTAAACGGAATGATCTGCGACGGTATCTTAGGCGGTATCTTCGCTGTCATCGGCTTCTTGCCGCAAATTCTCCTTCTGTTCTTCTTCTTCTCATTGATGGAAGACAGCGGCTATATGGCCCGTGTCGCCTTCATCCTTGACCGTCTCTTCAGAAAATTCGGCCTTTCCGGAAGAGCATTCCTCCCGATGATCATGGGATTCGGATGCGGTGTTCCGGCTATGATGAACACTCGTACCTTGACAACAGACAAGGAAAGAACTCAGACCATCCGTGTCATTCCTTTCTTCACCTGCTCTGCCAAGCTTCCTATCATCACTGCTATCGCTGGCGTTCTTCTTTCTTCCTTTGGTATCAAAGGTGCCAGTTATATCACATTCAGTGTCTATGTCGCCGGTATGGCTATTGCTATCATCTCTGTTCTCATCATGCACTCCACAACGCAGAGAGAAAAGATTCCTCCGTTCATCATGGAGCTTCCCGCCTATCATATCCCTCAGCCTCGCGCTCTTTCCATCCACATTTGGGATAAAGCAAAACACTTTGTCAAAAAGACTTTCACCATCATCCTTTCCTCTACTATCTTAGTCTGGCTGTTCTCCAGAATCAGCTGGGACTGGCACTATCTCGGTCAGGAAGGCATTCTCTTCTCTTACAATGATAACGGCAGCCTTTGGGCAATGATCGAAGGATTAGAAGATGCCATTGCAAATGGCGATCTCGACAATACTGTCAAGACTGCTATCGATAATCTCATTGCTTCCGGAAAGATGAGTGAAGATATGTCTCTTGTCGATTACAGTGCCGTCATGAACGATCCCATCTTAAAGGATGTCATTGTCGATTACTTTGCTACAACTGAAGTCATTCCGAATATGAATCAGTCTATCTTAGGATCCTTAGGTTCCTTCTTTGCGCCGTTATTCACTCCGATGGGCTGGGGTGTCTCCTGCGCTTACGCGCCGCACCTTGTCAGCGCCAACAGCGGATCCTGGGCATTCTCTGTCTCTGCACTCACCGGCCTTGTCGCTAAGGAAAATGCAATCGGTACCTTCGGTACACTTGCTTCTTCCTTCAATGGATTAGGACTTCCTGAAGGTGTCTTAGGTGCTATCGATACAGAAGCTGATGCCGGTATCGGAGCTGTCACCGCTATTGTCAAAGCAACCTTCCAGACCAACGCTGATGGTTCCTTAGTCGATGAAGTCAAAACTTCCGCTTCCCTCATCTCCTTTGTCATGTTCAATGTCACTACCATTCCTTGCTTTGCTTCTGTCGCTACTGCCAAATCTGAATTGATGAATCGCAAAGCCTTCTTAGGCACCATCGCCTTCTGGCTTGCCGGTTCTTATATTGTCGGCTGCCTCACCTATATGGTCATCGCCTATTGGTGGACATCCTTCATCGTTGTTGCTCTTCTTGCTGCTCTCTTTGTCGGACTTCATTTCTACAATAAGAAAATGACTGCAAAGGAGGCCTTAGCTGCCTAATATGGTCATGCTTGCTAATATTACCGATATTGTTGCTATCACAGTTGTCATTCTCATCTGTATTGCTCTTATCTCCTTCTTTGTCTTCAAGAAGGCAAAGGGCGAAAAGATCGAAGATTGCGATTGCAAAGGTAAAGGCAAAGAGATGAAAGCCTATTACATGGCTGTCAAGAAAAAAGAAGAGAAAAAAAAGAAGAAAGAAGAAAAGAAAAAATGTTGTTGCTGCAACACTGATTCTTCAACTTCAAAAAAAGATTAAGGCGAAAATGATTCTATAAGAGTCATTCGCATACCTCCAATCGAAATCCCGGGGATGACAGAACCTCGGGATTTTATTATGCGCTATTATAAGCAATCTATTATCACAATAAAAGGTTTTTAAATAATCTTAAGTAGCTTACTATAATAGGAAAAAACAGTCGGTATCGTATACTGAGAAAGCATATCAATAGGTATAAAATCACCTTTTGGCTTCTCTTTTAAAACAACCAGATAACCAGTCATGTTCCAGATGCGATGAGTAAAGACAAATCGCTGGTCATCCAATTCATTTATCTCCTGATAGATATATCCGTTCTTCTCACAATAGAATCTCATCTCCTCTAAGCTAAGCTTCTCATCTAATGTTGTAAACTCATATAGAGATGCAAGTAAGCCCGTATCTTTCCTTTTATGTACCAGAACCTCGTTCTGATACATAAAGAGAACAACCGTCTTATCTTCCTCTTTGACTTTCGTTTTCTTTATGACAATAGGAAAATCTAGTTCCCTATTGTTCTTATGGGCAAGGCACATAGAAGAAAAAGGGCATTTCTCACATAATGGTTTTCCATTAGGAAGGCAGACCATCTCACCCAAATCCATCAGAGCCTGAAGGTAATCACCTGGTCTAGCGGGTAGATTGTTCAAGAAGTAGGCTTCTGCTTTTTCTTTTGTTTTCTTGTCCTTGATATCATCTTCAGACATTGTAAGACGAGAAAAGACGCGAAGAAGATTGCCATCTACTGCAACATACTTTTCCTGATAACCGATAGCAAGTATCGCTTTGCTTGTATAATCACCGATACCAGGAAGACTCAACAGATCAGAAAGCTTATCAGGAACAGAAGAAGAGAACATCTCTTTCATCTGTTCACAGGCTTTCTTGATATTCCTGATTCTTGAATAATATCCTAATCCTTGCCATAAAAGCTGAAGATCTTCAATATCTGCAGCTGCTACACTATCAACATCCGGATACTTTGCAATAAAGCGGAGATAGTAATCTTTGACTGTATCCACTCTTGTCTGCTGAAGCATGATCTCACTGATATATACATGATAGGGTGTAGGATCTTCACGCCATGGCAGTATGCGTCTATGGTTTTTATAAAACGATAAAAGGGAATCAATGTATTCTTTTTCCATGATTTGATTGTACCAATCTCTTGACAATCTTTCATCAGATATGCTTACAAATAATATATCTTTAGATTGATAAAAGATACAACTTCAATGTCGAATCGAAATTTTCTTGTAATAGAAAACTCCTGACTGGAGTAAACCAATCAGGAGTTATTATCAGCAACTAAAGATTAATACTTGTAACCTTCTTCTCTGATCTTAGCCTGAGCAGCAGCAAGTCTAGCACCAGGAACACGGAACGGAGAGCAGGAGACATAGTCAACCTTGCAAGCCTGGAAGATAGCGATGGATTCCGGATCGCCACCAGCTTCACCGCAAATACCGCAATGGAGTTCAGGGTTGGCAGCCTTACCTTCGCTGACAGAGAGAGCAATCAATCTCTTGACGGCTTCAGAGTCAATGGTTTTGAAAGGATCAAAGTCGATAAGGTTGTTGTTGAGGTATTCGTTGATGAATGCAGAATAGTCGTTTCTGGAGAAACCATATGTGAACTGAGTAAGGTCGTTTGTACCATAGGAGAAGTAAGCGGCATCTTTTCCGAGTTCACCTGCAGTGAGAGCGGCTCTAGGAGTTTCGATCATTGTACCAACGATGTACTTCATCTTCTTGTCATAAGCAGATTCAGCGATGAGCTTATCGGCAACTTCGCTGACCAACTTCTTGACGAAGACGAATTCCTTGTCGGCGATAACCTGAGGAACCATTAAGGAAGCAGTGATCTTAACCTTCTTGCCAGCCTTCTTGGAGAGGTCTTCTTCGGCTCTTAAAGCGGCCTTGATGACAGCTTCAGCCTGCATTCTACCGATTTCAGGATAGACAACGTCCAAACGGCATCCACGGAGACCCATCATCGGGTTAGTCATATGGAGCTGGTTGATTCTGGCCTTGACGGTTTCGATAGTCTTTCCAGACTTCTTGGCAAGATCAGCAATGTCTTCTTCCTTGATAGGGAGGTATTCATCAAGCGGCGGATCGAGCAATCTGACGTTGATGTTGACACCGCCTAAAGCGATGTACATGTTGTAGAAGTCTTCTTCCTGGAACTTTTCGAGCTTTTCAAGATACTTGACTCTCTCTTCAGTTGTATCGGAAAGAATCATCTGCTGCATGATGAAGAGTCTGTCCTTGCCACGGAACATATGTTCAGTTCTGCAAAGACCGATTCCTCTTGCACCGAAGCGGACAGCATTGCGAGCTTCTTCCGGAGTATCGGCATTGGCGAAGACCTTGATGTCAGCATACTTGTCTGCCCACTTGAGGACCTTGACGAAGTTAGCATTATCGCCGCCTTCCTTGGTTTCAACAGCACCATCATAGATAGTACCGGTGGAACCATTGATGGAGATGATATCTCCTTCCTTATAAGTATGTCCGCCTAAGCTCATGGTCTTATTTTCTTCATCGACCTTGAGTTCAGAGCAGCCAGTGACACAGGTCTTACCAATCTGTCTGGCAACGACAGCTGCGTGAGAGGTCATACCGCCACGCATTGTAAGGATACCCTGAGCAACGACCATACCGCCTAAATCTTCCGGAGAAGTTTCGGCTCTGACTAAGACGAGCTGAGCCTTCTTGTCCTTAGCGGCAATCTTGGCAGCTTCATCAGCAGAGAAGACGATGTGACCGACAGCGGCACCAGGGCCTGCGGCATTACCATGACCGATGATGACAGCCTTCTTTTCAGAAGCTTCAACAAAGGTAGGATGTAATAACTGATCGAGAGAACGAGGATCGACTCTAAGGAGCGCTTCCTTCTCTTCGAGGAGTCCTTCCTTGACCATATCAGTGGCAACCTGAAGACCGGCAACACCGGTTCTCTTACCATTACGGGTCTGGAGGAAGTAGAGTTTTCCGTCTTCAACGGTGAACTCGAAGTCCTGCATATCCTTATAATGCTTTTCAAGCTTCTTGGCAGACTTGACTAACTGATCATAGATAGCAGGCTGCTGTTCCTTGAGAGCATCGATATGTAAAGGAGTACGGATACCGGCAACGACGTCTTCGCCCTGAGCTTCGATGAGGTACTCAGCGAAGATCTGGTTCTTACCATCGGTAGGCTGACGGGTGAAACCGACACCTGTACCGGAGTTCTGATTCATGTTACCGAAGGCCATCATCTGGACGTTGACAGCAGTTCCCCAAGAATAAGGGATGTTGTTCATCTTTCTGTAGAGGTTGGCTCTTTCGTTGTCCCAAGAGTGGAAGATTGCTTTTACAGCAGTCATCAACTGAACAAGAGGATCGGTCGGGAATTCTTCGCCGAAGGTCTTCTTGTAGTAGGCCTTGTATTCCTTGATCAAATACTTAAGATCGTCGACTTCGACTTCGAAATCATTCTTAAGACCTTTCTTGGCCTTGATGTCATCGAGCATCTTATCCATGGAATCTCTAGGATGTCCCTTGGCGATGTTGGTGAACATAAGGATGAATCGTCTATAGCAGTCATAGGCAAATCTTTCCTTACCGGACTGCTTAGCCAAGGCTTCAACGGTTTCATCGTTAAGACCGAGGTTAAGAATGGTATCCATCATACCAGGCATAGAAACTCTGGCACCAGAACGGACAGAGACGAGAAGCGGCTTCGGGCCTTTGCCGAAAGTCTTTCCGGTTCTGTGTTCAAGGGCTTTGATTCCATCCTTGATCTGCTTTTCGAGCTTAGCAGGGATCTTTCTACCAGAATCGTAATAGAGTGTGCAGGCTTCTGTAGAGATTGTGAAACCATCCGGAATGGTGATTCCGATGTGAGCCATTTCGGCTAAACCGGCACCTTTGCCACCGAGAAGGGGCTTGCCTAATCCATAGGCTTCACCAAAGGCATAAACGTACTGTCCAGGAACATACTTTGTTCTGGGCTTTCTGCTGGTCTTTGCAGCAGAAACTTTCTTCGCAACTTTCTTTGCAGGCATTTTTTCCTCCTAAAAAATATATAGGTTTTTTACCTTCGAATATTTTAGCATACTGAAAATCATAATCAAATATACAAACATGATGTAAAGGTCGATTTTTCAATGCTTTTTTATGGTTTCAACCAATTGTTACGAAAAAGCAACCTGAATCTTCAAGACATTTGTCTCACTATTTAAGTCTAAATCGTCTATTTTAAGAAATAAGACATAAAACATTTGATTTTTACATTGTTGTCTTTTACAATATGCACAAGCCGGGACATTAGGAATTCTTTTATGGTTATCTTCCTAAAGCCTCCGCAGCAAAGAGAATCTGTTCGTCAGGCGCAAAACCAAGCCACCAATCTAAGGAGGTCGCAATTCATGAACAAAAAGAAATCCGACTTTGCAAACTCATTGCATGATGTCATGCAGACAAAAGCCTTCAGTAAAATCTCCATCGCAGATGTTTGCAAAGGACTGAATTGTTCTCGACAAAGTTTTTACTACTATTTCAAATCCTTGAAAGAATGCTTGGCCTACTATATCCGCGATCTGGCAAAAGCCAAAATCAAAGAAGATCATATGATTACAGACACTTTTGCGTTTTTGGATTCCTGCAAAGACCTCATCGAATTCTGTGAAACAGATAAAAGAACCAAAAATCTGTTTTGGATTGTTCTGACCGCCTATCTGAAGAAGCTCTTGGATATGGTTCTCACGAAGAAACTTGTCGATTATCTCTCCCTGTATTCCGAACAGAAAGATATCCTTCTTACCTTCTATGTCGCTGGCATCATTCAAGAAGCAAAGCTCTACTATTCACATAACAACAAATCGACAAAAGAGAAATATATCGAATACACCAAGACATTGTTAGGATCCTATGATGATGTAAGAGAAAGAGTCAAAAGATTTGTTTGCATCTAAAATCATTTATAATAGTAGGGTGGAAATGATTCCGAGGTAATGTTATGAACAATCTTAACTTTGATTTTTATTGCCCTACACGCATCTATTTCAGAAACGAAGGTGTTTCCCAGATTGGAAACATCATCAAAGAAGACTTTTCTTTTTCAAAAGTCTTTTTTGTTTATGGAAAACACTCCTGCAAAGAAAGCGGTCTTTATAAAAAGGTGACCGACTCTTTAAAAGAAAGCGGAATTCAGTTTGAAGAATATTCCGGAATCGCTGCAAACCCCGATGTCGAAGACGTCAACAACATGGTAAAACTGGCAAGAAAATTCAAACCAGACTTAATTTTAGCCTGCGGCGGAGGAAGCGTTCTGGATGCTTCCAAGTCTTTGGCACACGCTTACTACTATGATGGAAATCCACTTGATTTCAACAAGCATCTTATCGAGCCTCTCCATGCACTTCCAATCGCAACAATCATAACACTTTCTGCATCAGGTAGCGAAATGTCTGATTCCTGTGTCATCTCTGACAGAAAGCATAACTTCAAAGGCGGATTCAATTGTCAAAGCAATTACCCACTCTTCTCCTTGCTCGATCCCTCATTGACTTTGTCCGTCTCCCCTTATCAGGTCGGTGTCGGATTAGCTGATATGTTCTCTCACAGTATGGAGCGTTATTTTTCTCCTTCCGCTGAACTGGAGCCTTGTGATGATCTGGCTTTAGGTATCTTAAAGAGCATTGTCTCAACAAGTGAGAAAGTCATCAGCGATCCTACTGATATCATGGCAAGAAGAGCTATGATGATCGATGGTGCTTTGGCACATGATGGTTTCACCAATTTCGGAAAACCAAAGCAGTTCATCGTTCATAAAGCAGAGCATCGTCTCAGCGGTCATTATCCGCTTCTTGCTCATGGCCAAGGCATCGCACTTCTTTTAGTTCCTTATTTATCTATCAATAAAAAGGTTTTTGAGAAGAAGCTGATTCCTTTTGGCAAGACAGTCTTCTCTTTAGAAGGAAACATCACGATAGAAGACAGTATCAACGCCCTGGATAAATGGATCCATACGCTTCCTATTTATCAGAGTTTCGATTCTTTACCTTTCAAAATCGAAGAAAATGACATTAAAAAGGCGCTTGAGACCTTAGAAATCTAGAATTAATAGAACAATTTCGATAACGAATATCATATAATAGTTTCATATATGTGTGCTAAACAATAAACGGAGGTTTATCCTATGGAAGAAAAAAAGAAAAAAGAATGCCCTAGAAATTCAATCCTTGATTTCAATCTTTCTTGGGGGTTGATGCTAGTCTATTTAGGTTATCTCTTAGGTATTTGGTTTGCTCAGCAGGCTTCCAAAGACTTCATCCCCAGCGGATACATCGGAGTCCCCTACTTCCTCACTTCTATCATCTTAGGCGTCGTTCTCACTTTCCTTATCTATAATGCCGGCAAAATCATCTTTGCAAAAATCGCTGGATATCGCGTGAGCTATATCAAGATCTTAGGCTTCCTCATCGACAAGTCCAATGGCAAAGCCAAGATCAAATTCGACATTCTCTCCTTCTTCGAGCTCTCCCTTCAGTTCACTCCGAAAGACGATGATGTCAAAAAGAATCCGAAGCTGATCTTCTTAGGCGGATTCATCGCTGAATTCATTCTTGTCGTTGTCGCTCTCGTTCTCTTCTTTGTCTTAGGCTTCAATCAGGTCAAGACAACAAGATCCGCAATCGGATGGACAGCCTTATTCATCATGTCCTATGGCTTCCTCACTCCTTTATATGAAATCCTTCCTTTCCGTCAGGACTTCCCGACTGACATGTTCAACCTTCTTGTCACTTCCAATGAAGAAGACAAGATTGCATTCAACGTTGTCTTAATCAACAAGAAGAACGAACACGCCGGAAAAGACTATATGCCTTATGAATTCGAAAACTACGATTCCTTCTATAAGTGCCGTGTCCTCCATGCCAACTATCTCGATCACCTCTATGCCTCCAGACTGGAGAAAGCGTTCAATGTCTTAGAAGAAATGCGTTACTACAACAAGTATCTCAATGATGCCGATCGTTATCTTCCTTATGGAGAAATGATCTATCTTCACTTCTTCATCAATGATGATAAGGGAGCCGATGCCACTTATCTCAGCATGAAGAAAGACGATAAGAAAGTCGTTGCTACGCCTGTACTTCTTTCTGATTACAGAACCGCCCTTCTCATCGCCGGACTCATCTCCTCTGATTCCGAAAAGGTCAAAGAAATCGAAGCCAAGTTTGAAAAGGCCACCAAAGAATTCGGGAGCGAACCTTCCAAACGTATCGCAAAAGAAAAAGAACTCTTTATGGGTGCCATAAACAAGATCAAGACAACCAAGCCTGAACTTCACATCTAAAAACTATTGCCGGAGAGAAAATCTCCGGTTTTTTCTTTGAAGCAGAACATTTTCACTCTTTTTTCTTGAAAATCCGAAAACTCCCTCTATACTATATTCGCATGGGGATGTTCCGGTTTCGACAGGCGGGAACGACTTCTGAGGGCAGTGGCTTGGTCTCCTTATCGACCGACACAATTACAAGTGCCAATAAACCTGTTTTATTCCGTGCTCCGGCCATGATGGCCTGCGCTGCCTGATTCATTAGGCTCTTGCGCTTTTCACAGATCTGAGGATCTGTTGCACACCCCGATTTCATCTTTTCATTTCATGACGTCGGGATTTTAGAAATGAGCTCAGGAAGAAGCTTCCTTTCCTTCTTCCTGCGACACAAGGAAGGATCAGGAATAAAAAGTCTGCCAATGAACTTTTATTTCCTTACCCGATCATTGGATAAACTGTAGTCCTCGCTAGAGATTCTCGTTTGGACGCGGGTTCGACTCCCGTCATCTCCACCATCGTGCAAATCGCTCTGACACTTGCTGTCAGAGTTTTTTGTTTGAACATTTCAAGCCTGTTTATGAACTGGTTCATAGAGAATATTAAATAAAGTATTAAACTTGTTTATGAACTAGTGTATAATTAAGTTACGCTACGGAGGCAGCCGCTTATGAACGTTAGAAATGAAATTATTGTGCTTTGTGACGCCCTAAAAATTACTGAAACAGAGCTTGCTAAAAAGATAGGTGTCACATATGAAACCATTAATCATTGGAAAAACGAAAGAAAAACAATAGATATTTCCAATATAGAAAAACTCTATTCTTTTGCATATTCGAATAAAGTCAGATTCAATAATATATACGAGCAGCTTCTAAAAGAAGATTGTCAGAAAAATGAAGTTGTTTTGTTTCATGGTGCTAAAAAACCATTTTCAATGCCTATTGATTTTATCAAATATTCAAAAAGCACTAATGATTTCGGTACCGGATTTTATCTAGGTGAAACATTCGAACAGGCTGCTAATTATATTAGTTTTATTGATAGAGACAAAGTCTATTCGTTTAAACTTAATCTCGAAAACTTAAAAACTTACAAATTCAACGTTGATACAAAATGGATGATTGCTATCGCTTATTATAGAGGATGGTTAAACGATTATAAGAATTGCAGTTTTGTCAAAAACATAATAGATGAAATCAATGATTGTGATATTATAATCGCACCAATTGCTGATAATAGAATGTTTGATATTATAACCGAGTATGTTGAAGGAACCATTACTGATGAACAATGCAAACACGCATTGGCCGCTACAAATCTTGGTTTTCAATATGTATTGAAAACAGATAAAGCAGTAAAGCAGATCAAACTGATCAAAGAGATGTTCGTGTGTAAAAAAGAAAAAGAAAAGTGTATTGAAAACAGAGTTTTTCTAACAGATAACGGTTTGCAAAAAGTTCGAATGGCAAGAATCGAATATAAAGGAAAAGGAAAATATATTGAGGAGATATTGAAATGAAACCATTGACTTCAATAGAAATCGGATTATGTCAGTCTCAAGCCAAAATCTTTGAATTATCCATTGACAGAACTAATTGCAGTTCCCCAATTTTCATTAGACGGTTTATGAATTCTTCAATTGCAAAGTCAATGGATGATAAACTGTATCTATATCGTTGTGAAACGATAGATGATGCAATTATTCTGATCAATGAAGAATTTGGAGAAAGCAATTACGGAAAGACCAAATACACAAAAGATCAAATGTATTGGATCGGATATATTTATAGATGTATTTGTATTAAATATAGCTTATCAAGCAAAAGCGTATATAAACTCTTCAGAGCTGAAGATATAGTGAAATACTATAATATCTGCCATACCTTTGATATTGTAGATGCTGCCGAAAGGATGATGGAAAGCATCCATTATACCGATTCATCAATAGCAGAAAACGCCTATCGGACTTTAAAGCGATTGCACTACACTGATAAGCTAAAAGAATTATTAGGCAAAGTGGTCAAGGTATTTATTGATAAACCTATCGGCTATGATGATAACGGAATAGTTTATACACAGAATTATGGATATATTAAAGAAATGGCTTCATTGAATAACGGACATCAACATGCTTATGTCATCGGCGTTGATGTACCATTGAAAACTTTCAAAGGAAAAGCGATTGCAATAATCAATAGAAAAAACGACATTGAAGATGAATTGATTGTATGCGATGAAAACGCACATTTTTCCAAAGAAGAGATCCTTGAAATGGTTGATTTTCAAGAAAAGAATTTCAAAACAAAACTCATTTCGAAATAAGTCATCGTGTACTTGTGCTTATGACCAGCTGTCTCAAAGCAAACCAATTTCATCAGAATATAAAAAACATTTCTAACCATATAAAAGAAAAGGTTACATATGGAAGCATAAGGAATTTGCGTAAAGCTAAAAGACTCACATGAAATGAATAATAATTTCATTTTCGTAACTGATTGACTCTTCTCGTAAAAACATATTCAAATTATGAGAACCAATAAAATAATAGGAGAAAGCTTTTGCCAATCGGTAAATGCTTTTTAGTATAAGCCACGTATATGCGTGGCGTTTACCAAGTAATTGGTGATATAGGTAAGTATCTCGTATACAAACTTGTTTATGAACCAGTTCATAAACAAGTTTTATGCACAAATAGAAAATCAAATGAGAAAATTCGATCTGAATGAACAATCAGACCATTTAACAAGCAATTCAAAACAAACATTTTGTCTTACTGAATTCACAAGAAGATATCGCTCAAAGCCGTTTTTCCTTACAGAAAAAGCATAATGTAAAACACAAATATATATGGAGCACATTTATAAAGACTGTTTCGAGAATCTATGTATCAATAGCAAACAAGACTCATATTTGGTAGAATATGCACATCGAGGTTCAATTATGATTAATTTCTTCAATGATTTTGAACAAGAGAAACCGGCGTGTAAGCCTTGGAGTCTTGTTCCTCTGTTATGCGTTCTAGTCGGACTGATGACAATCGTCGCTGTCGCATTCCTTGCAAAATACATCAACAAAACCAAAAACAAAAAGCTGCTGAATGGTATTATCCTTGTATATGGACTGCTGTTCTTAGGAATGGAAATCTATCACGAAATCAACCGCTACTTCTTCTTCGGACATTATGATTATTCCAGTGTCCCATTCCAGTTCTGCAGCATACCGATCTACTTCTGTATGATCCTGCCGTTCATCAAGAATGAAAAGATAAGAATGCCGATGTTCTATTACTTAGGCATCTACTGCATGATTGCCGGTATCTTCCCGTTATTATTCGGCCAAGGACAGCTATGCCGTTGGAGCAGCATCTTCGACACCATCCGTTCCTTTGTCTGGCACGTTCTGATTCTTCAAGTCGCTATCCTCTCAGTCGTTCATGCAGGAATCGGAAAAGACTTAAAGAAAGACTATAAATACTTCCTCGGTTCTATCGCCATATTCGTCGGACTCACCGTCATCGCTCAATTGATCAACGTAACGCTTCATTACACAGGCGGAATCAACTACAAGCCGACAGACGGAAAGCCGTTCAAAGACGTCACCAACACTCCTCTTTATGATCCGGATATTGCTTCCTGCTTCTACATTTCTCCTTACTTTGTCTCCAACATGCCTGTCTATTCTAAAATCTGGATGAAGTGTGGTTGGTTTGTAAATTACATCGCCTATGTCCTTAGCTTCTCCTTCCTTGCAACAATCGTCTACTTCCTCAATTGTCTTGTCAGATATTGCATGAGTAGATATGCAGCCTATAAACTCAAGAACAAAGAAGTCTCCGTTTCAAACACTCAGAACTGAATCTAATTGCCTAAGGGGCTGTTAAAGAATTCGATCATTTCTAAATAGAATAGAAATGCAATCGAGGGCTTCACAGCCCCTTTTAGTTTGCCTTAAAAGATGTTCTCCTCGGCAATGAAAAGGATTATATAAGGAAAGGGTCATGTAATAGGCAAAAATCGTTCATACTATCACTGCATCAGTGAAACGATAGTAAAAGTCAGATGGACTGCTTATTATGACTGTATAAACAAATTATCACGTAGCAAAAAAGGTTAGCGCCGATATGACACTAACCTTAAATCGTTTGTTTTAATCGACTTGATTAAGCGGCAGGAACAAATCCAGCGATGACAGCAAATGTCATCAAGGCAACGCAGACAATCATGCAGCTAATCTGAATCGGCTTGCTGTTCTTGATGTAGTTGACCTTTCTGTCAAACGGATCATAATGGAAGTTTTCTTCAAACCATCTCTTACCACCAATCTGAAGGATGCCACCGAATGTAAGGGTGCTGGCACGGAATAATAGCCAGAGGCCGGGATCAGGAAGCATTCCGAATCTACCCATACCGACAAGAGGTCCGACGAAGACGCCGAAGATAGGGGCGAGAAGGAATCCGACATGCATCAAAGCGACAGAGGAAGAGAATTCACCAGTGACGAATAACCAGTTCCAGATGGTATAGGCAATCATCATAGCAACAGTGATAGCAATACCGACTGTTGTAGTACCGGTGACATTGGCGTTCCATAATGTGGACTGATTTGTGAAATAAGAAGAAGTGAAGTTGACAGGAGAACCGAGCTTAGAGAAACCATCGATGAAGTAGATAGGGGAGTTGGCTGTTGTTGTTGTTCCCCAGGTAGATCCTAAGAAGAAAGCGGAAGCACCGATAGCGATGAATAAACCGGAAACGCCATTGAAGTACTGCTTGTTCTTGAAAAAGTCAGTCATTGTAGCTTCTAAGATGTTGATGATGTAAAGACCTAAGACGATGACTATGAAGACTGGTCCAGGAAGCAATCCGAAACAGGCAAACAATACAATAGTTCTTCCGACGAGTAATGTAGTAAGTTTGAGTGTTTCGAAGAAGACCGGCTTCATCGCGATAAGAACGATAATGCCACAAACGATGTTGAACGGAATGTTCGCATAAGCTTGGAATTTAGAAGTCAGAACAGAGATTCCTAAAATCGTCACTGTGAACATAAGCCATTTTAAGAAGATGTCAAGGCCTGGTGTGACGCGATAATCCATCGCTTCAGGACCGGGAGCAAACATTTTCTTGAGCTTGGCGGCTCTTGCTGCTTTCTTTTCGTTGTCCATGATAGGCTCCTTTTTGATAACGTGTTTCCGGCAAAAGAATAATCGGAAACCCTATGGGTTAACTATAACCTAAAGAAAGTAGGAAAGAAACCAAATATGTAATACTCTTTGTCACTTTTGTCTCAAAGCAATACGTTTTTGAATTAGTGTCTCATTAAAATTGATAAACAAATGTTGTTATGTTATTCTCAAGCAGAATATTTTTTATTTTTTTGTAAAAACCAAAAATGTGAGGGCATACATGTCAAAAAGCATCACCAAACAACATATCACCGATTGCTTCAACGCTTTATCCAGGAAATATTCTTTGGATAAAATCACCGTCAATATGATCATCGAAGAATCCGGTGTATCAAAAGCTACATTCTATCGATATTTTTTGGATAAATATGATGTCATGAATTACAACTACAAACGAGTTCTTGATGAGATCTTTTCCAAAAACGCATGCAAGAGCTGGTTTGACCTCGTTCTGAATATTCTGACATTCATCGAAAAAGACAGCGCTCGTGTCAAAAATGCCTTTATGTATTTCGGCGTGAACTCTTACGCTCAGTATGTCTTCGAGTACTCTTTCAATCGTATGAATGAGAAATGTATAGAGAAGAACAAGCAATGTCTCAGTGACAAAGAGATCTACACAGCGAAATTCGTCATCTATGGTTCAGTCTATACCGTAAGGGACTGGTTATTCAGCGGAAGACCAATACAGAAAAAAGAGTTGGCAAAACAGATCGATGATGCCATTCCTGACAAATACAAAGCGTTGCTCTGACAAAAAAAGAAATATCCGAAAAATCAATCATAGAAAGGAGATATTACACTATGGCTATGAGAAAAAGCATTTTGCACCTTGTCAAAGTGATGGGTGGCATTGCTGGTATGATGACAAAAATCACAGAAGAGTCCCCCGAATACTATGCACTGAATTGTCTTACTGACGAAGAAGCCGATGTCGCTTCCTCTCTCGGCTTAAGAAAGCCTAGAACTCTTGAGTATGTTGCGGAGAAGTGCAAAAAATCCAAAGAAGACACCAAGAGAATCCTCGATCGTTTAGGATACCTCGGTGTCATCAAAATCTATTCCGAAAAAGGAGAGACACTCTACTTCATGCAAATCTTCGCTCCTGGCACTTTGGAGATGATGGTCGGCTGCACCGAAAACGTCAAAGAACATCCTGAAATCGCAAAGGCTTTCGAAGCCTATACGCGTGGTTTGATGGAATCCATGGGCACCATGCTTCCTTATGGTGCAAGCATGATGAGAGTCATCCCGATTGAGTCCGCAATCGCAAGCGACAGCAAGGCCGTCCCTTACGAAAAGATTTCCTACTATCTCGATAAATATGATACCTTCTCTGTTTCTCCTTGCTCCTGCCGCCGTTCCAGAAGAATCATCGGCGAAGGCTGCGGACACTTAGAAGATGATATGTGCGTTCAGATGGGTACTGGAGCCGAATACTTCATCAAAACCGGAAAAGCAAGACAGATCACAAAAGAAGAAGCTAAAGAAATCTTCAGAAAAGCCGAAGAAAATGGCCTTATGCACCAGATGCCGAACTTAGAAGGCCCTGGCGAATCCGCCGCTATCTGCAACTGCTGTGCCTGCTCTTGCTTCGCCATCCGTATCTCCACCATGTTCCGTTGCCCTGACGCTGAAAGAAGCAACTACCATGCTGAAATCAATCAGGCCAACTGTGTCGCCTGCGGTCAGTGTGTCGAAAACTGCCCGACCAATGCAATCAAGCTCGGTCAGAAGCTTTGCACCAAGAAGTCTTTGGAAGTTGAAAAATACGACAAGGTCAGAAACACCATTTGGGGTAAAGACAGATGGAATATCGATTATCGTGAAAACAGACAGGACACTTTGGAAACAGGTACTGCTCCTTGCAAGACAGCCTGCCCTGCCCATATCGCTGTCCAGGGTTACATCAGACTCGCTTCCATGGGCAAATACCGTGAAGCCCTTGAATTGATCAAGAAAGAAAATCCCTTCCCGGCAATCTGCGGCCGTATCTGTCCTCATAAATGCGAAGATGCCTGTACCCGCGGTCAGATCGATAAGGGTGTCGCTATCGATGAAATCAAAAAGTTCATCGCTGACAAAGACAAAAACAGCGCTGACAGATTCATCCCGACAAAGAAACACGATTATTCCAAGAAGCATATTGCTGTCATCGGTTCCGGTCCTGCCGGTCTCTCCTGCGCTTATTATCTTGCAGTCGACGGCTACTCTGTGACCGTCTTTGAAAAAGAAGAGAAGTTAGGCGGCATGATGACACTTGGTATCCCTGCCTTCCGTCTTGAAAAAGATGTCGTCGAAGCTGAAATCGATATTCTCCGTGAACTCGGCGTTCAGTTTGTCACCGGTGTCGAAGTCGGAAAAGACAAGACCATCGCCCAGCTTAAGGAAGAAGGATTTGATGGATTCTATCTTGCAATCGGTGCAAGCGAAGGAAGAAAGCTCGGCATTGAAGGAGAAGATGCAAACGGTGTCATCTTAGGTGTCGACTTCCTCAAGTCTGTCGCTTTGAACAAGCAGGAACCTCTTCACGGAAATGTTGTCGTCATCGGTGGTGGAAACGTCGCTATCGACGTCGCAAGAACAGCAACAAGATGCAATGCCGAAACTGTCAATATGTACTCTTTGGAGCAGAGAAAAGAAATGCCTGCGCTTGAAGAAGAGATCGAAGAAGCGGAAAGCGAAAAGGTCATCATCAACAATGGCTATGGCCCGAAGCGCATCTTAGTCGAAGACGGCAAGGTCGTCGGCGTCGAATTCAAGAAGTGTCTCTCCGTCTTCAATAGCGAAGGCAGATTCTCTCCGACCTATGATGAAAATGATACCATCACAGTGAAAGCAGACTATGTCCTTGTCTCTATCGGTCAGAGGATCGAATGGGGCCACCTCCTTGACGGAACCAATGTCACAGTCAAGAAGAATGGTGCTGTCGAAGTCGATCAGTTCTATGTTACCGGAGAGAGCAATATTGTCGCAGGCGGCGATTGTGTCACCGGTCCGAAGTTTGCCATCAATGCAATCGCAGGCGGAAAAGAAGGATCCATCTCTCTTCATAGAGCAGTATGGCCTGGACAGACACAGAAATACGGAAGAGACAGAAGAGTCTATGTCGAACTCGACAAAGACAACCTCGAACTTACCGGTTATGACAATGTCAAGCGTCAGCGCCCGTTGTCCATCAACGAGAATCACGGCACTTTCAAAGATACAAGAGCCACTTTCACTGAAGAGCAGATGAAACTTGAAACTTCCCGCTGCTTAGGATGCGGTGCCGCTAAGGTCGACTCCTATATGTGTATCGGCTGCGGACAGTGCACGACAAAGTGCAAGTTCGATGCCATCCACCTTGTCAGAAACGATAAGACCGTTATCGCCAAGGTTTATGAAAAGCTTCCGCTTGAAATGGCAAAGCATGCCATCAAGCGTGTCGGAAAGATCATCGTCAAGCCTATCTCCAAGAAGGATTAAGAAATGCACGAACTGGGTATCGTATTTGAAATTGTCCGCGTTGTCGAACAAGCTGTCAAAGAAGAGAACCTTCCTGCTGTTGATACAATCGTTCTTCAAGTCGGTGAGTTATGCGGTGTCATCCCCGTCTACTTGGATGAGTGCTGGCCCGCCGCCATCGACAAGAAGCCTTTCTTCAAAAACACAAAACTGAAACTGGAAGTCATTCCAGGTATGGCGCGCTGTCAGCATTGTGGAGAAGTATTCAATGTCATCGCCAATGAAGGATATTGTCCGAAATGCAATTCCTTCGATAAAGATCTTCTTTCCGGAAGAGAATTCCTCATCAAAGAGATTCTCGTTCCTGAAGTCGTCGAAGAAGAGCAGCAAGAAGAGAAAAAGTAAGTAATTGAAAAGCGTTGGCATCGACCAACGCTTTTTCTATTTTTTTAAGATTGTTTATGCGGCTAAGAATGTTTTATAAGCAAGATAAGCTTCATAGACATCAGCTTTAGAAACAATCTCCATCGGAGCATGCATCGAAAGGACAGGAACACCGGCATCCAGGACATACATATTGTAGTTTCCTAAGATATAAGCGATTGTTCCTCCACCGCCCTGATCGACTTTTCCGATTTCGGAAGTCTGATAGTGGATGTTGTTATCATCCATGGTCTTTCTGATGAAGGACAAGAATTCAGGCATTGCATCATTGCATCCCGACTTTCCTCTTGCACCAGTGTATTTGTTGAAGACGATACCCTTTCCAAAATAGCAGGAGTTTCTCGGCTCATTGACGCTAGGATAGATCGGATCGACTGCACAAGAGACATCGCTTGAGAGCATCTTGGTGTTGGACATAGCATGACGGACAGCAAGGAAAGAATCCTTTCCTTCACGATAGAGCATTTCAGCGACAGTGTCTTCGAACCATTTGGACTGGGCACCGGTTGCACCGATAGAACCGACCTCTTCTTTGTCGACCAAAACAGCTACTGTCGTATATTCCTGTTTTCCGGCATCGAGAACTGCTCTTAAGGAAGTGTAGGCGCAGACTTTATCATCATGTCCATAACCAGCGATCATGCTTCTGTCCAAACCATAATCACGGGCAGGTCCTGCAGGAACAGCATGGAGTTCAGAAGAGAGGAAATCCTCTTCTTCCATTCCGTATTTTTCTTTCAGCAGATCAAGGATATAATTCTTGGATTTGTCATCTTTTCCAGGGATGTTACCGATTGTGATATCCAAGTCTTCGCCCTGGATGACTTCACTTGCTTTCTTGGAAAGCTGGTCAGCGGAAAGATGGATGAGAAGATCGGTGATACCGACAACGGGATCGTTTTCGTCTTCGCCGATAGAGACCTCAAAAGAGGTTCCGTCTTTCTTATAGACAATGCCGTGGATGGCAAGAGGAATGGTTACATACTGATATTTCTTGATCCCACCATAATAATGTGTTTCGAAAAGGGCAAATCCGCCTTTTTCGTATAATGGGTTCTGTTTGATATCAAGACGAGGAGAATCAATATGAGCGCCTAAGACTCTCATTCCTTCTTCGATTGACTTTTCACCGATGACAGCAGCAAGGAAGTTCTTTCCCTTGTTGACAGCATAGACCTTGTCACCAGGATGAAGTTCTTTGACTTCGTCAAGCTCTTTGAATCCGTTCTTCTTTGCAATGGCAACAGCTTCTTTTGTTGCCATTCTCTCTGTCTTTCCATTGGTGAGGAAATCCATGTATTCTTTTGAAAAAGCAAAGATTTCATCTTTCTTTGCTTTGTCAGCATCCGTCCAAACATTTTTTGCGTACATTCTTGTTGTCCTCCTATATATATTTATAAAATCAACACGCCGCTTTGTATGACAAACGATTCTTCATAAGATAAATAACTGAAAGAGATCTGATGTCTTTCTTTTGTTTCGACATGACAAGTGAACTGATTATCTATCACATTTTCATGTTCTAATGTTTTACCATTTTCTCTAACGATAAGCTTTTCCATATCCATATTTGAATTGTTATCCTTGAAGAGAACATCATTGCTCTTTTCAATGAATTCAAGCACAAGGCAATACTCGCTGTTTTCGCCGAAAATGAGCTTTTTTGTTTTTTCAGCCATTGTCGGAGCCTGTTCGTTATCAAAATAATCAGTATTTGCTTTATTATCGTGAGAAAGCCCATGACTGAAAGCAAAGTAGGAAGAAACACCCACAATGCAGGTCAAAGAAGCGGATGCCAGAATCGGTATCATTTTCCGCATAGTAGAGGGCTTTTTCTTCGGTTTGAAAGAGAGTCCTTCTTTTGCTTCTTCAAGACGATTATTGAAATTCATCTCCTTTTCATAGGATTGGAATATCTCTCTCTTCAGTTTTCTATTCATAGTTTGATGTCCTTTTTCACTTTCTTCTGTGCTCGATGATAACGATTGGTCAAAGCCGCAATCGTCTCACCTGTCATATCCGATATCTCCTGATAGGAGAGGCCATAATACATACGGAGAATGAACAAGTCATAATCTTTTTCGCCGAGAAGCTCTTTGATCTGTTTGATGAGATTGTCCTGATCAAAGCGATTTTCCTGTGTCGTAGCATAATCCTCTGTTTCATATTCCGGCATCGAAACCAATCTGCTTCTCTTTTTCTTTTCATTCAGTGCAAGGTTCTTTGCAATCGTGCATAGCCATGCGCTGAAAGAGATATCGTTCTGATAGCTGTCGATGTTCTGATACATCTTGAAAAACGTCTCCTGAACGATATCATCTGCAATCATATCGCTAGGAAGAATCTGATAAGCGACATGTTTGACCAAGCGAAAATACTTTTGATAGACTTCATCAAAGGCTTCTTCGTCATGTTCTTTCAGTTTCTTGATTAAGGATCTCTCGCTTTTCATGATTTTCAACCTACGAGTGATATTCTATCACGAACTATGCTGTTTTCTCCATTTTTCTAGAGCGTTGAATATGTACGTATATTCTCTTTCCAAATAAAAAGCCTGTCATAGCCCTTTTTGCTACAACAGATCTAAAGAATTCAGCAAGTTTCTCTTATTTCTGTTTCTGCGGTTTTGATGATGTCATCGAATGCTGTAATCAAATAAGAGAAATCCGTTTTAAGGCTCATTCAATCATCGGAGTTGTTTTTCATTTGTATAACTCCAGTTCACGATTTTGAAGCAAAAATCAATAATTTATATCTTTGAATGTATTTTTCTTAGACATGAAAAAATTTTTTGATATAATTCAGTTATCTTTCATAGTGAGGTTACAGAAATGAAAAAGAAAATTATCACACTTGCGTTATTAAGTCTATTCGGTCTTGTCGGTTGCGGAGAAACTGTAAACACAGAATCTGCTAAGCCTAGTGAAACTGTCAAACCGACTGAAGCTGCAAAGCCGACCGAAACTGCAAAGCCGACTGAGCCTCCGGCTCCCAAGACATTCGATGACATGTATGATGAACTGAAGAAGCCGATGACTGTCACAGGTTCTGCAAAAGTAACTCTTGTCAACAAATCCGGTGGAGAGGATTCTATCCTTAACAACACCATCAAGGTTCAATTCGGTGAAACCAGTTTCCACATCGAGCAGACAGGAGACAGTGACTCCATCATCTCTACTGTCTACACAACAAAAGAAGGAGAAGATGCCGGAAAAGCACTTCACTATTTCATCACAGCTGAAAACACTGTCGATTATCAAGTCATCACAGAAGGCGAAGACGAAGACAAGAAAGATGTCTTATTCAAAGAATATGACAATCCTTTCAAATATGTCGATGCCGGTGTCTTCACTGAAGCCGACGGCACTTTCTATGTTGATTTAGATGATGCCGCCAATAAAGAAGATACCATCTTCATGGTCAACAACCTTACCTACATCAATTTCGGACAGCTTTCTCAGACCAACGATGAATTATTCGAAGAAATCACTTTAAAGACAGAGAACGAACAAATCACTGGCATTCACATCATTTCCAAGGAATTCACTGATGTTTTAGGAACAACAAAATTTGAATGGGATCTCAACTTCGATTACAGCACAGAAACAGATCATAGCTATCCGCTTCCTTCCCCACTTGAAACCAAAGACTATCATAGAACATTGAAATCCGCTCTCGATAAACTGATTTCCGGCGAAGAACCTTATACAGCCACTTGCACTGTCGATTACAAAGACGGAATGGATCCAATGACCTATCAGAGTTATTACAACGGTTCCTTTGTGTATGTCCAGGATAAAGATATGCCAAACGAATACTTCAATGGTTATGTCAATAAAGACAATAAAGTCTATCAACTGACAAGAATCAATAACAAAGTCTATTACAAAGCCGACCACTTAAAAGATAATGCTGGAAATGATGCTGCTTGGACAGAATTCACTCCTTCCTATGCTATTGCTCCCGAATGGTTCAGTTATAGCGCCGAAACCAAGGCCTATACATTGACTAGCAGCTCCTATTCCGCAGGCGCCTTTGGTTATAAGATGCTCTCTCTTGGACTTGTTGATCCTCAGATTGCTGCATCTTCCTCTGTCACCATCACATTATCCGAAGATAATAGCCATGTTGAAAAAATGGTCTTCGGCGATGACGTCATCATCACAGCAACCTTCACATATGGTGCTATCGAGAAACCATTTGGAATCGACATCTCTGCTTTACAGCCTGCCACTGTCTTTACAATCTTCAATGGCAGTTACACTGCTAAGATTGACGATACGACTTCTTGGACCATCGTTGTTTCCGAAGCTGATCAGACTGTAAAAGTCAACGATATTCTCTGCACCGATGTCAAAGCCAACCAATTTGGCGAAATCGAATTCACCTACAATGGTGCTAATTATTCCATTAACGCCAGAAAGAACAAACTTTACGATAACACCAACGGCGGAAGCTATACTCTTACTATCAACGCCTAATATCGACTGATTTATGTCCGCAGTATACAACGCTGCGGACTTTTTTGATGTCAAAAACAGCTCGGAAAACCGAGCTGCCACTATATTTCTAACTTAACTGAGGGGAAGAAGAAGGCACTTCATTATCAATGATAAACGAACCATTCTCTGAAATCTCACCCTTATTGTATTTCCACTTGATTTCATGTCTTTTCTTGTTTTCAAGAAGACAGCTGTTATTGGTCTTGTCAAATTCCAATAATACCTCGTTGTCTTTTACAGTCAGACAATCGACATCAAGACCAGAAGAACAGGTAAAGGAAAGTTTATTGATATCCTTGATATATGTGAATTCTAATTTCATGCCAGAGAAGGTGAACGGATAATAGGTAGGCATAACCATATCATTCTTCGGCGTATACATCGAATTCGCAACATTTCCATCAGAGCTACTGATAACCGCTCCATAGTTTTTATCACCGGAAGCCGACTGAAGCATAAGATGAGCGGAAGTGAAGATGATTCCAACCCCTGCCAAAGAGCAAAGAGTCGGAACAAGAACTTTTTTCAGAATCCATGTCTTGCCCCTCTTTTCCTCTTTCACTTCGAAAGACAGGCCCTCTTTTGCACCTTCGGGATCATATTTGAAGTTCATGCTTTTCTCATAGGATTCAAACAGTCTTCGTTTCCACCTCATATGCATAGCCCACCTTTCAATATATATAATAATTTTAATGCATAAATCTATCACAAATGAAAAAGAAAAGCTAAAAAGGAGCTAAAAAACATTGAAACGCTTTCATTGTATTTTCCTTGCAAAGCAGATTTATTTTCGATATATTACGTTTCCATTCGATTTTGACTGCTGAGACGAGACGAAAGCCGACCCACTTTTTCAATCCCCACGACGTAAGACGAATGGCACATCTACACGGAGGTACTACAAGATGAAAGATGTTAAGTATTTTTTCAACAAGAAGACAGACAAGAAGGAACGCGATTCCAAGAAAGCAAAAAGAGAAAGCTTCTTTGAATCACTCGCTAACGGATACTTCTTCTCAACCAATCTCAACTAATTACCGACAACCGCTTTGGCGGTTGTTTTCTTTTATTGATAGTTTTTGTGGTATCATAAATAAGTATGGCAGTTGATAATTTATCTTTATCCATCATCGTCAACGAATTAGAGAAACAGATGGTTCCTTCTACTTTCGGTCGCCCATTCAGCCTAGGAAACGGAGCCTACGCGATTCCTTTCTCGGAAGTTTTGAGCGAAAACAATATCAGGCACGGTTCCTTTATTTTTACAATGGAACCGACAAATCCTTTTGCCTGCTATTCTTTAGAACGCTTTGAAAAGATTCAGGATAACAGTCCGTTTTTCAATTCGTTAAAGAAATTGGCAGGTGGAAGAGTCACTTCAATCAAGAAACATCAAGGTGAAAGAATCCTTGCAATTCATATCGAAGCAAGTAAAGAGGATATCACGGAAGTCAATGATTCTTATGACTTTATTTTAGAGCTTTTCCCGAATAGGCCGAACTGTTATATCATCGCCTATCCTTATGGAAAAATCGTTTCACTGTATCATGAACATACCGATATCGAAAAAGGAATCTTTGTGACAAGGAATGCTCTCTATCAGTATCCGGAAGAGAGAGCCTCTCTTCCCACTCATCTCAATGAACCAGAAGAGGCAAGGCCTTATCTTCCTAATGCAACGCTCCGTTATCTGAAACAATATGTATTAGAAGAAAAACACGATCTTGATGATACGCTTAATCAGATGATGTCTTCTAAGGATATCTATATCATCAAAAAGGATATTGTTTCTTTTTCCTTTGGAAAGAAAGAGGCGGAAAAAGTCAAAGTATCTGAAATCTATACTCACTTTGTCTCCAACCAGAAAGAACTGGCAAAGCTCAACAAGATCAAAGAATTGGTCGCATTGATCGAAAAAGCCATCAAAATCGCTAAAAAGAAGCTTATCAATCTCAATAATGACTTATCCACTGCGAAAGACAGAATGAAATATCTTGAATATGGTCAGATGATCTATCTTTATCAGGGCGAGATAAAAAAGGGAGACAAGATCTTAAAGAGAGACGGATATGAAATCCCTCTCAATCCCCTTTTTGATGCACCAAAAAACGCCAATAACTATTTCAAGAAGTATCAGAAAGCAAAAACGGCTCTCAAGATTCTGGATGAACTGATTTTAAAGACTAAAGATGAAGTCGAATATTTGGAAAAGAAACTCGATGAAGCAAAAGACGGAACACCAAGAGATGTCATGGAACTGAAGAGCGAACTCCTTCAGGAAGGATATATTAAGGAAAAGCAGGGTAGAAACACAGTCTACAAAGTATCAAAGAAGCATCGTTATGATCCTCACTATATTATTCTCAAAGAAGGTAAGATCGGTTTTGGAATGAACGGACTTCAGAACGAAGAACTCACTTTCAACATTGCGAAGAAGGATGATCTCTTCTTACATGTAAAAGACTTTCCTGGTTCTCATGTCGTCATATTAGAAGGAAAAGACAATAAAAAAATCAGAGAGACTGCAATGGAACTCTCCCTTTATCTTTCCCATATGGATAACGGAACAGTCATGATTGCCAAGAGAAAAGACGTCAAGAAGAACCCCAATAAAGTCGGATTGGTCAATATTCTTCACTATGAAACGGCTGTTGTGAAGTATATCAGGCCCGAATCGGTGGCGATTTTCAAAAAAGAGCTCAAAAAGGACTAGACATTTATTGACATTATTCGTCGAATTAGTTATAGTATTTCACGCGGTGATTTTTTGCCCCCTTAGTTAAATGGTATAACGGGTCCTTGGTAAGGACCAATTGCTAGTCCGATTCTGGCTCGGGGCACCATTATTGTTCAAAACTGCGCGATTTATATAGTTGTCAAATCAAGTGTGCTAAAAAGGGAGGAAACCCAATGTCTTCTAATGAAACAAAAACCAAAAAAGGACGTGCTCATGCTGTTGCAGCATGGGAATGGTTCAAAGAAGCTGCTTGGCTCCAGGTTTTACTCATTGTCGGCGTTGTTGTCGGCTTAGTTGTCGCAATTCCTTTCGCAGTCAAAGGCATCACCAATGCAGTCAACAGCGATAGCTCCAGCTTCTACAAAGAGCACCGCATCGATTATAAGAAACTCGGTATGTACCTCACCGGCGAAGACAAGAGCTGCAACGGTACAATCGGCGATCAGAAATTCGACAGCGACGGCAAATTCGACCTCACTGGCGAAAAAGAAGGCTTCGTCGTCATGTTCTACAAGAGCAACTGCGATAATTGCTCCAATCTTCAGAAAAACATTGAATCTTGGTATAAAAACTTCAATAAGGACTATGCCAAGGGCAACCTCAAGTTCTACACCATTGATGTGAGCTGGGATGTCGATGATAACACCAAATCCGTCAACAACGAAGGTATCAAGAGCTTATACAACAACAAGTTCATCAGCTTGGAAGAACAGATGGCAGCATCCCGTTCCTTCATCAGTACATTCGAAAGCCAGGATGAAACACATTCCGGCAGCGAAAGCACAAAGAAATCCATTATCGAAAACTTCAGTAAGGACTTCACTGCTGATAAGGATGGCGGAACAATGCCGACTCCTACCATTGTCACCTATATGAAAGACAAAGCTGCAGCCAACTATGTCACCAACATTGATGGCTACAACGCCGATGCTGAAAAGAAGAATGTCCTTCAGTACTGCAATCCTAGCAAGGTCATCTGTGATGCTCCTAGCGGATTATCCTTCACCAATGCCGCAAACGTTGCAACAATGATGATCGATATCTACAATTTCCAGGAATACAAATCATCGAAATAAACAGCTCGAAAGAGCTGTTTTTTCGTTGTTCTTCTTCCGTAACAATCAACGTTCTTGAAATGTATTCACCACTCTTGTATTATATTTTTATGATTTTCTTAGAAACTGAAAGAGTAATCCTTCGAAATTTCACCGAAGATGACTTAGATGACATCTTTTTATATGCCTCTGTTCCTGATGTCGGAGAGATGGCAGGGTGGAATCACCACGAGAACATCGAAGAGAGCAGAACTGTCTTATACAAAGTATTCCTTCCTAATCCTGAAGACTATGCAATTGTCGATAAGAAGACCAATCATGTCATCGGTTCCTTTGGTCTTCATCAGACTTCTCAGCTGACCGCTGATTTCCCACCTGAGACATCCAAAGAAATCGGCTACGTCTTAGCAAAGAACTATTGGGGAAAAGGTATCATGAGTGAGATTCTCTCTTCCAGCATACAGAAATGGAAAGAAGAAGGAAAAATCGATGTACTGACTGCAACAACTTTCTCTACAAACAAAGCATCTGCACATGTGCTTGAGAAATGCGGCTTCCGCCATTATCGCATCATCAAGGACGAATATGTCAGTTCTTTAGACAAAGTCTTTGACAAATACTGTTTTTACCTGAGGCTCAAACAACATGACTAAAAGAGAAATCCTGATCGATCAGATCGGAAATTATATTCCTTTCAATGAACAGGAAGAAAAAGACAAAGCCATTATTTTGGATTGTTTGGAAAAATACGATGACATCTTCACACGTGACAACAAGCTTGCCCATATGACAGCATCCTGCTGGATTCTGGACAAAGAAAAGAAACATGTTCTGATGTGCTATCATAACATCTACAAGTCCTGGAGTTGGCTTGGCGGGCATGCTGACGGAGAAGAAGACCTTCTCGCTGTCTGCCTGAAAGAAGCCAAAGAAGAGAGTTCATTGAAGAACGTTGCACCATTATCAAAAGATATCCTCTCTTTGGAAATCCTGACTGTGGAAGGCCATATAAAAAGAGGAGAATATGTCTCCTCTCATCTTCATCTCAACGTCACTTATCTGCTCACTGCAGACATCCATGATGAGCTTCACATCAAGCCTGATGAGAATTCAGGTATCAGATGGTTCACGTTCGATGAGGCAAAGAAAGCATCATCTGAGCCTTGGTTTATCGAACACATCTATCCGAAACTGAACGCAAAAGTTAAGAAGTTTATTTGCTGAACTTCTTTTTCATCATGTCTAACACGGGCTCCGGCACCAAGGAAGAGATATCGACTCCTTGGAAGAAGAGCTCTTTTATTGTGCTGGAAGAAACAAAAGCCTGATCTTTTCTGGCCATCAGATAGACCATATCAATATCGGGTTCCAAAAATTCGTTGACTTCATGAAGCTGGAACTCCATCTCGTAGTCAGTAACAGCTCTAAGTCCTCTGATAAGAGCCTGCGCAGAGAGTTTCTTCGCTTCCTTGACAACAAGCTTATCGGTAGAAACGACTTCAAACCCCTCATAAGAAGCAAAAGTTTCTTTTGCCATTTCGATTCTCTCTTCCGCTGAAAAGAGATAATGTCCTTTCTTGCTTGCGTTATCGGCAACCATGATGATGACTTTATCGAAAAACTTCTTTGCTCTCAAAGCGACATCAACATGACCATTGGTCAAAGGATCAAAGGATCCAGGATAGACTGCGATTCTCATTCTTATTCTCCTCTTCTGTAGATAGCGACATGCTTCTGACCATATCGATATTCTTTCATTTCAAATCCTTCAATCTCTTTGTTTTCATTTTCCTGTTCAGAAACAATGAGACAGTCCTCGCTCAGCATCTCTCTTCTGATCATCTCCTCGATGATGACATCATTGATGTTGAATCGATACGGCGGATCGAGGAAGACAACATCGAACTTGACATCCGAGAACTTCTTCAAAAAGAGACGGTAGTCGCTGTTTGCCATGACAAAACGATCTTTGTCCGTTTCCAAAGAAAGTATATTTTCTTTCATGATCTGGAAAGTCTTTCTGTCCTTATCGTTGAAATAGACTTGCTTTGCACCTCTTGATAAGGCTTCAAGTCCCATCGCTCCGCTTCCAGCGAAAAGATCAAGACAGATGCTGTTCACTGCCTTATCTTTCATCGCATTGAAAATGGCCTGTCTTACTTTATCCATGGTCGGTCTTGTGACATTGGGATCCGGAACCTTTAAGAATCTTCCTTTATATACGCCTGCAATAATTCGAATCATATCAGAGTATCTCCTTATTTAATCCATTTGTCAGATGATTGATGATTCTTCTGACCTTCTCATAATAGATGCGGTATTCCTTCATCAGATCTGTCTCGTTGATTTCCTGTTCTTTCTTTTTGAAATCAGACATCAGTTCTTCTTTCTTCTTCTGATCAGAAGCAGAATCGATTTTCAATAGGATCTCATCTCTTTCTTTGCATAAAGAGATGAGATTAGAATCTTCTTCTATCATTTTCGATAATTCTTTATATCGAAGATAGATGGAAGATGATTTGATATCTTCAATGAGCCCGATTTCTTTTTCGATAAATTCAGTTTCATTCATAACATCAAAATTATAGCATGATTTGCAACAATTCATTAAGGCAATCGCAAGAAAGGGGAAATGTTGTTGATTAAGGCATTTCCTTTTTCTGTTGAAAGTATTGTATAATATATTGTATACTATACACATGAGAAAAACAGAATA
>ERZ1106931.60-NODE-60-length-96113-cov-78.769504_pt1 | contig 96113 bp, 57 predicted proteins | sample MGYA00403664_ERZ1106931 | MGnify/ENA primary metagenome ERZ1106931 (study PRJEB35170, sample SAMEA104062435) | human gut metagenome | biome: human gut; feature: human-associated habitat; material: faeces | place: Denmark | collected 2012-06-29 ... | reverse complement strand
ACGACAGGCAGATACATATCCATACGATACTGCACCAGAACAAAGGGGATGAGAATGCGAGAGGGCATATCGGCACGGAGTTGAACAATAAAGCGGAAACCGTATTGCTGGTGGAAAAGGACAAGAGCAACGGGGATATAAGCAATGTTTCAGCCATGCACATCCGGGCAATGGATTTCGAACCTTTTTCATTCCGCATCAATGACAATGCCCTGCCTGAACTCATAGAAGGCTACAAAACAGAAAGCAGGAAACCGGGAAGACCGGAAGAAGAGAAGTTCGACCCTTACAGGCATATCACCGAACAACAGCACCGCATCGCATTGGAAGCCGTTTTCGGGCTGAAAGAGAGATACGGTTACAAGGAGCTGGAAGATGCTTTAATCAAGGGCTATACGTCAGTAGGTGTAAAGATGAACCATCAAAAGGCGGTACCGCTCATCACCATGCTTCGCAACAAACGGATGATAGTGCAGGAGAACGGTAGAAAATACACATTCATGCCCGACTTCCACTATTAGCCACACCTTGCAATCGCTTCACTTTATTCCGAGGGTCTATATATTAAGGATAAAGCGAAGTGGTTGCGGAATGTAACAAAACCGCTTCACTTTATTGCCGTACTCTATATATACGACAATTTAGTGAAGTGGTTATACAGACCGTACTTCTTAAAATGGTACGGGCGAAAAGAAAAACAAACCAATTCACCAACTACTCAAACAATCATTTTATGGATATACAGACAGCGAAACAAATCAAGATAGCGGATTATCTGCACAGCTTGGGATATTCTCCCGTCAGACGGCAGGGTATCAACCTGTGGTATAAATCACCGTTAAGGGAAGAAACCGAAGCCTCTTTCAAGGTGAATACAGAACGTAACCAATGGTATGATTTCGCACTCGGCAAGGGTGGCAACATCATCGCACTGGCACAGGAACTTTATTGTTCCGACTGTGTTTCTTACATCTTACAGAAAATCGAGGAACAGACACCACATATCCGTCCCCTGTCTTTTTCTTTTGGCAAGCAATCATTTTCCGAGCCAAGTTTTCAACAACCGGAGATTGTGCCGCTTTCTTCACCTGCCCTGCTCTCCTATTTGCAGGAAAGGGGGATAAACATTGCACTGGCAAAAAGAGAATGCAGTGAAGCCCGTTTCACCAACAACGGCAAGCGGTATTTTGCCATCGCCTTTCCCAACGTATCGGGTGGGTATGAAGTTCGTAACCGCTATTTCAAGGGCTGTATTGCCCCTAAGGAAATCTCCCACATCAGACAGCCGGGGAAAGCAGGGAATACCTGTTATGTGTTCGAGGGATTCATGGACTACCTATCCTTTCTTACATTGAGACAGGATAGTTGCCCGAATTATCCGGAGTTGGACGGACAGGACTACATTGTATTGAACTCCGTATCGAATGTAAACAAGGCTCTCTATCCGTTGGGCAGCTACGGACGCATCCATTGTTTTTTTGACAATGACTGTGCAGGAATGGAAGCCTTGCGGCAAATCCGAAACGAGTATGACAGCACCCGGTATATACGGGACGCTTCACAAATTTATGGTGGATGCAAGGACTTGAACGAGTATTTGCAAAAGCGCATGGCAGATAGGAAAGGGCAAATCCAATCCGTCAAAAAGAAGAATGACACGCTATCCAAGAAACCGAAAGGCTTCCGGTTATAGCCCACTATAACTACACGCTCCGCTTTCGTAGTTGTGGGCTCTCCCGAGGGGATCAGGGCTTTGCCCTAATAACCCACTCAGGGCGTTTCACCCCTGAGAACCCCGAGCAAAGAGTGACCCTCTCTTTGCAATCTCCGCCTAGGGGAAGCACCCCTAAGAACCCCTCTGTGAAAGCGGACAAAGTAATCTATCATATAATGAAAACAGAATTGTTATGGCTACAAAATCAAGCATACATATCAAGCCTTGCAACATCACGTCAAGCGAGGCACACAACCGAAGGACTGCCGAGTATATGCGCAACATCGGAGAGACTAAAATCTATGTTGTTTCCGAACTCTCCACCGATAACGAGCAATGGGTAAATCCGGACTTCGGCAGTCCGAATTTGCAGACGCATTACGACAACATCAAACGGATGGTCAAGGAAAAGACAGGTCGTGCCATGCAGGAAAAGGAGCGTGAACGCAAAGGAAAGAACGGCAAGATTATCAAAGTGGCCGGCTGCTCTCCCATTCGTGAAGGTGTGCTGCTCGTCAGACCGGACACCACACTGGCAGACGTGAAGAAATTTGGTGAGGAATGCCAAAGACGCTGGGGCATCACACCGCTTCAAATCTTCCTGCACAAAGACGAAGGGCATTGGCTGAACGGTCAGCCGGAGGCAGAAGACAGGGAAAGTTTCAAGGTAGGCGAAAGATGGTTCAAGCCGAATTATCACGCCCATATTGTTTTCGACTGGATGAACCACGATACAGGTAAGAGCCGTAAACTCAATGACGAAGATATGACCGAAATGCAGAGCTTGGCATCCGACATCCTCCTGATGGAACGTGGGCAGTCAAAAGCTGTTACAGGCAAGGAGCATTTGGAACGGAACGATTTTATCATTGAGAAACAGAAAGCCGAACTGCAACGCATAGATACGGAAAAGCGACATAAGGAGCAACAGATAAGTCTTGCCGAACAGGAGCTTAAACAGGTAAAATCTGAAATACGTACCGATAAGCTCAAAAGCGTAGCCACCGATGCTGCCACTGCCATAGCAAGCGGTGTCGGTTCTCTTTTCGGCAGCGGAAAACTGAAAGAGTTGGAACATAGCAATGTGGAACTGCATCAAGAGATTGCCAAACGGGACAAAAGCATTGATGATTTAAAAGTTCAGATGCAACATATGCAGGAACAGCATGGCAAACAGATGTGTAATCTTCAAGGAATACATAATCAAGAGCTTGAAGCCAAAAACAAGGAAATATCCCGATTGAACACCGTTCTTGAAAAGGTATTCAACTGGTTTCCATTGCTCAAAGAAATGTTGAAAATGGAAAAACTATGCTATGCCATCGGATTTACCAAAGATATGGTAAACAGTCTTTTGACGAAGAAAGAGGCTATCAGATGCAATGGGAAAATATATTCCGAGGAGCATAGGCGAAGATTTGAAATCAAGAATGATATTTTCAAGGTTGAGAAAAGTTCGGTTGATGATAATAAATTGGTGCTTACAATAAACAGGCAACCGATAGGCGAATGGTTCAAAGAGCAATGGGAGAAACTTCGGCAAGGTCTACGGCAATCAGCGGAAGAACCAAGAAAAAATAGAGGATTTAGGATATAATCTTGATAGTATTCGGTTGTATCTCAATAAAATTGCATATCTTTGTGACCGGATTGAGGCAACTCTCTCCAAGACATATTGGAATTAGAAGAGACGTTATGTTTATCTTGTAGGTGAAAACGTAGGAAATTTTCAAACTGATGCAAGAGATAGCATAGTGGTTCTCACGCATATAGCGTGGGCTACTATTGTTACATCTGCATCAAAGGTTTCCTACGACCTTCACTTAGACGTGGCATAGTTGGCTCACGTTTCTGCATTATCAATTAATCTCTCCATTGAGCCATACGAGAAAAACGGAAAAAATATGAAGCAAATAACCACAATTATTCTGTTCATTGCTTTGTTGCTTACCACCAGTTGTAATAACGATGAACCAAAGTTTTCATCATCTCAAATCCAAAATGCGCTTTTTGAAATGAAAGGCACATATTACGGTGAGATGCGTGTTTCTTATTATCAAGGTGACAAGATATCGGAAGAGACAGCATGGAAAGTGGTGTCAAAGGACTCTTTAATCATTAACATGGATTTGGCACCGATGGCATCGACTATCGCTGATGAAACCGTCGCATCCCGACTACGCGAAATCGGAGTGGTGGAGGTCAAAGCTGGTTATGAATTTCTACAAATGGACGAGTCCATGTACAATTTCGTATTGCACCCAGCCGATGTAATCTGTCTTGGTGGATACGGAGCCCCGGCAACCGTCAAGATAATATTTTCTCAAATATTCGGCGGTGATGCAAATTATACTTATCATGACATCGTGTTCAATATCTCGCCGATGGAACTTTGGATTGACGGCAAAAAGTATGAACCTTTCAAACAGCTTGTATATCATTATGAAGGGACTTATGAATAACATATACTTAGACAATATGAAACTCAGCAAATTTATACTGTTAATCTTCGTTTGCCTTTTTGTGACAGCGTGTAGTGACGATAACGAAGACGGTAGAAAAGTAACCGGCTACAAGGAATACATGCTTACGGTGGCTTCGGTAAAACTCCCCGGTGTTTTAACATCGAGTGGTAGCAATGTACTTGCTGATGTATATGCTGTAAAAACCGAACAGTCCACCGATTGGGAGGCTCATGGGAGCATCGGTAAGTTTGAATATGAAGAAGGCTATGAATATCTGATACGTATCAGTGAGACGAGCTATCTTGATTTTAGTATGGGAGATCCGGCTTGGACTGAATACGAGCTATTGGGAGTCATATCGAAAGAACGCAAGGACTCTGAAAATTTGCCTCCCCATTTCATCCCGGACTGGTATTTTGAGCAACGTTGTCCGTATATCAATCCGGAATTTGCTTATGCCATTGAAGCCGATAAAAAGGAGGATATAGAGAATGACCTTAAAACCGATGATACGTATAAATTTGGAGGCTTGCGTTATTATATTGCCTTTCCCATAGTGGACAATTGGTTCTTATTGGATGACGATATGCACACTGTCTGTCATGGCGTTTTGATTAGAAGAAGCAAGGAGTTAACGGAGTTTCCCGAAACATATAAATTGCTTCCGCCGGAAAGTCAAGTTGCCGGATATGGAGAGTTTAATTTTGTTTCAGGCGATGATGCAGAAGATTCAGTAATGCAATATGATGTGTTTATATCTGCTCAGAATCGAAGCAGAGACATTGCACCGCAAAGTGTTGATATATGGCTATATAAAGACCTTACAGCTTATTTCCAAAGCAAATACCCTGAAGCCAATGTCAAGGCTGTCGTGATTCGCTATATGGTGAAGAATTTGTGACAGTAAAGTCTTTTACGCATCATTTATTGCAATTCTGACAATACATAGACCTTATGAGGAAACATATAAGAATTATATCGCTCAGAGAAAATACGAACTATCTTGAACGAGCAATATCTTACTTTCAGAGTAAGTGGGCAACCGAAGAAACCATGGCTATTTATGATGATTGTTTCAGAAACTGCCTAAACGCAGAAAAACCACTGCCGCAGTGGTATCTGTTGACAAATGCCGATGACGACATTATCGGATGTGCTGGGATTGTGACAAATGATTTCAATTCAAGAATGGACTTGTATCCGTGGCTTGTTGCATTGTATGTAGAGGAGAGCCATCGTGGTAACAATCTTGGATACGAACTTATCTGCAAAGCAATTGACGATACTCGCAAAATGGGATTCAAAACCTTGAATTTATGCACTGACCATATCGGCTATTATGAAAAATTTAGATTTTCATATATTGGAGATTGCTTTCATCCGTGGGGTGAACGAACAAGAGTTTACCAATTAAGAATTTAACTTGACGATATAAAACGCAACTATAAAAAATGAACCTGTCATTACGCCCATATCAGCCTTTGGATGCTGCGATGATTACATCGTGGCTGAAAAACAAATACCTCATGTGTTAATGGTGTGCCGACAGGTATAATGCAACATCCGAGAATGACAAATAATTGTAGTTGTCAATTTATGAAGAATGTAATTCTATATATCGCAGTAAGCCTTGACGGTTATATAGCGGACAGCAATGGTTCGGTTGACTGGATAAAGGGCCAAAACGAGGATATGGAAATGGAAGACACTTTCGCTTCTTTCTTCCAAGAAGTAGATACGGTATTCATGGGACGTAAAACCTATGACCAGATTGTCACCCAACTTTCACCCAACGAATGGCCATATTACGGAGCAATCACCTATGTATTGACCCATAATGATGACTCCGCTGATACTGAGTGCATTCGCTTCCGCAACACAGATATATGCAAATTTGTAGAAGATTTAAAATCAACTGATGGGAAGAATATCTGGATTTGCGGAGGAGCGGATATAGCCAAACAACTTATCGAGAAGGATGTGATAGACATTTATCATTTGGCAATCGTACCGGTTATATTGGGAAGAGGAATCAGGCTCTTCGATACAGATGCTCCCCAAATCAATTTAGCATTAGTTGAAACGAAGGAATACAATGGGATAATTGAACTGATTTACGAACATCGGCAGCCCCATAGGATTTCAGTATGATCCATAAACAGGTTTATGAATTCATATGGTAATTGGAAATGGTAAAAACCACCAAGCAATGCAGATTCGCTTGGCGGTTTTCTTAAATAATACAAAAACACCCAATTTTACATTCTTGGGTGTAAAACTGGGTGTTTGTTTTGCAATTTGCTGATTTTCAGCATTTATTGCGGAGAGACAGGGATTCGAACCCCGGGTACCTCGCAGTACAACGGTTTTCAAGACCGCCGCAATCGACCACTCTGCCACCTCTCCAAAACTCCTTTATCAGAAGTGCTTTCCGTTGAAAGCGGTGCAAAGGTACGAATCATTTTTAAATCTGCAAACAATCTGACATTTTTTTCGCGAAATAATCGTATTTTTGCAGCCTATAATAAGTATAAAGACATGATATATCCTCAAAATTTTGAGCAAAAGATAGGATTCGACCAAATAAGGCAGTTACTGAAAGACAAGTGTCTCAGCACTTTAGGCGAAGAACGGGTTTCAGACATGAGCTTTTCCGAGCAATTTGAAGAAGTGGAAGAGAAACTGAACCAGGTAACAGAATTTGTGCGCATCATTCAGGAAGAAGACGGATTTCCCGATCAATTCTTCTTCGATGTCCGCCCATCACTAAAACGGGTACGGATAGAAGGTATGTATTTGGACGAACAAGAACTATTTGACCTACGCCGTTCATTAGAGACTATTCGTGATATCGTACGTTTTCTACACCGGAATGAAGAAGAGGAGGAAAACGATGTACCCTACCCCAGCCTGAAGCGGTTGGCAGGAGACATTGCCGTATTCCCCCAACTGATTGGCAAGATAGACGGTATCCTTAATAAATATGGAAAAATAAAAGACAATGCGTCCAGCGAACTGGCCCGTATCCGTCGGGAACTGTCCAATACGATGGGAAGTATCTCCCGTTCATTAAACAGTATCCTGCGCAATGCACAATCTGAAGGCTATGTAGACAAAGACGTAGCTCCGACTATGCGTGACGGCCGTCTCGTTATTCCTGTCGCTCCGGGATTAAAACGAAAGATCAAAGGTATCGTACACGATGAATCAGCTAGTGGAAAGACCGTATTCATCGAACCGGCAGAGGTGGTAGAAGCCAACAACCGTATTCGTGAACTCGAAGGGGATGAACGACGGGAAATCATTCGTATCCTTACAGAGTTTTCAACTATACTGCGCCCGTCTATCCCGGATATTCTTCAGTCGTATGAGTTTCTGGCAGAAATTGACTTTATCCGTGCAAAAAGTTATTTTGCCATACAGACCAACAGTCTGAAACCGACAGTAGAAAAGGAACAGCTATTGGACTGGACAATGGCAGTGCATCCCTTACTGCAACTGTCTTTAGCCAAACATGGGAAAAAAGTTGTTCCGCTGGATATAGAACTAAACCAAAAGCAGCGTATCCTTATCATTTCCGGTCCGAATGCCGGAGGTAAGTCTGTCTGTCTGAAAACAGTCGGTTTGCTGCAATATATGTTGCAATGCGGTATGCTGATTCCTTTGCACGAACGCAGTCATGCAGGTATGTTCAGCAGTATCTTCATCGATATCGGTGACGAACAGTCCATCGAAGATGACCTGAGTACTTATTCTTCGCACCTGACCAACATGAAAATCATGATGAAAAGCTGTAATGAACGCAGCCTCATCCTGATCGACGAGTTCGGAGGAGGTACGGAGCCACAGATCGGAGGAGCCATCGCCGAAGCTGTGCTGAAACGTTTCAATCAGAAAGGAACGTTCGGAGTAATAACGACTCACTATCAGAATCTGAAGCATTTTGCCGAAGATCATGAAGGAGTAGTCAACGGCGCCATGCTCTACGACCGCCACTTGATGCAAGCACTCTTTCAACTACAGATCGGAAATCCGGGCAGTTCATTTGCCGTAGAGATTGCCCGGAAAATCGGATTACCGGAAGATGTGATTGCAGATGCTTCGGAAATTGTAGGAAGCGAATACATCAATGCCGATAAATATCTTCAGGACATTGTACGCGACAAGCGCTACTGGGAAGGGAAACGACAAACGATCCGCCAACGGGAAAAACACATGGAAGATACCATCGCCCGTTATCAAACGGAAATGGAAGAGTTGCAAAAATCACGGAAGGAGATTATCAGACAGGCTAAAGAAGAAGCTGAACGAATGTTGCAGGAATCGAACGCCCGCATTGAAAATACCATCCGTACGATTAAAGAAGCTCAGGCCGAAAAAGAAAAGACCCGCCTGGTGCGCCAGGAGCTGAACGATTTCCGTACTTCTCTGGAAACAATGACTTCCAAAGAACAGGAGGAAAAGATTGCCCGCAAAATGGAGAAGCTGAAGGAGAAGCAGGAACGGAAGAAAAACAAGAAAAACGAACCGAAAACTGCCGCATCACAGACAGCCGCTACCCCTAAAGTAATGCCTATCACCGTTGGTGAGAACGTAAAGATCAAGGGACAGACAAGCGTCGGGCAGGTCATGGAAATCAATGGTAAAAATGCAACCGTCGCTTTCGGAAGCATTAAAACTACGGTGAAACTGGACCGTCTGGAACGAAGCAACGCTGCCCCCAAGACGGAAGGAATAGCCAAAAGTACGTTTGTCAGCAGTCAGACACATGACCAGATGTACGAGAAGAAGCTTAATTTCAAGCAAGATATTGATGTACGGGGGATGCGTGGTGACGAGGCTCTGCAAGCCATCACTTATTTCGTGGACGATGCCATCCTTGTCGGCATGGACCGCGTTCGTATCCTTCACGGAACAGGAACCGGAATACTCCGTACACTCATCCGCCAATACCTGTCCACCGTACCGGGCGTCAGTCATTATGCAGACGAGCATGTCCAGTTCGGAGGTGCCGGAATTACGGTAGTCGATTTTGACTAATCTGTAAACAAAACGATCGAAGAACTTGTTCTCATTTAGAAAACCACTACCTTTGTGTTACAGTGGTTTTCTAAAACGAGAATAAAGCATGAAGAATAATCTGTTAAGCGAAAAGCTTATTTACACAGGGGACAGCCTTACCCCTACCCATTTACATCTCTGCACATACAATGCAACCGAGATGCAGGAAAGCTCCGGTGACACCTTCCAAAGCGTCAAAGAAACGCTGGATAACGAACGAATCAACTGGCTGCAGGTACACGGGCTGAAAGATACGGAAACCATCCGTGAGATTTGCAGTCATTTTGAAATAGACTTCCTCGTTTTACAAGACATATTAAATGCCAACCACCCGACGAAAATAGAAGAGCATGACAAATATATTGTCCTGATCCTGAAAATATTCTATCCCAATGAACACAAAGAGGATGATGACCTCGACGGATTGCTCCAACAACAAGTCTGCATCATTCTGGGAAATAACTATGTACTTACCTTTCTTGAAAAAGAAACAGATTTCTTTGATGAAATCAACGCCGCATTGAGAAACGATATACTGAAAATCCGTAGCCGTCTGACGGATTATCTGCTCAGTGTATTGCTGAACAGCATCATGGCGAACTACATTTCAACGATATCTTCTATCGACGATGCACTCGAAGACCTGGAAGAAGAACTGCTGATGATTACCAACGAGAATGACATCGGCATTCAGATTCAGGGGCTGCGCCGCCAATATATGCTGATGAAAAAAGCCATCCTTCCGCTTAAAGAGCAATATGTAAAATTGTTGCGGGCAGAAAACCTTCTTATCCATAAAGTAAACCGTGCCTTCTACAATGATGTGAACGACCATTTACAATTTGTATTACAAACGATTGAAATCTGCCGTGAAACACTGTCTTCGTTAGTCGACCTGTATATCTCAAACAATGATTTACGAATGAACGATATCATGAAGCGGCTGACCATCGTATCCACCATTTTCATCCCGCTAACGTTTCTTGTCGGTGTGTGGGGAATGAATTACAAATGGATGCCCGAACTGGACTGGCGGTACGGATATTTATTTGCCTGGATTATAATGGCGGTTATCGGTATTATTGTATATTTGTACTTCAGAAAAAAGAAATGGTATTAACTAAAGCGCACCCATCCATGAAATCAATAAAAGAATTATACAGAATCGGCACAGGTCCTTCCAGCAGTCATACAATGGGCCCTCGTAAAGCTGCAGAAATGTTTGTTGAACGTCACCCGGATGCCGCATCTTTCAAAGTAACCCTTTATGGAAGTTTGGCAGCTACAGGCAAAGGGCACATGACGGATGTGGCTATCATAGATACTTTACAACCTGCCGCTCCGGTAGAAATCGTATGGCAACCCAAAGTTTTCCTCCCCTTCCATCCGAACGGAATGACATTTGCCGCTCTGGATGCAAACAACAAGATATTGGAAAACTGGACGGTTTACAGTATCGGTGGCGGAGCTTTGGCAGAGAATAATGACAACCCGACAATCGAAAGCCCGGAAGTATACGGCATGAACAACATGACCGAAATCCTGCAATGGTGTGAACGTACCGGAAAAAGTTATTGGGAGTATGTCAAGGAATGTGAGAACGAGGATATATGGGACTATCTGGCAGAAGTATGGGACACAATGAAAGACACTATCCACCGAGGTCTGGAAGCGGAAGGTGTATTGCCCGGACCGCTGAACTTACGTAGAAAAGCTTCCACCTATTATATACGTGCTACCGGATACAAACAATCTCTGCAATCCAGAGGACTCGTTTTCTCTTACGCACTGGCAGTCAGCGAAGAAAACGCTTCCGGTGGAAAGATCGTGACTGCCCCTACCTGTGGTTCCTGCGGAGTGATGCCGGCAGTACTTTATCATTTACAAAAAAGCCGTGACTTCAGTGACATGCGGATTCTTCGCGCCTTGGCTACAGCTGGGCTAATTGGAAACATTGTCAAGTTCAATGCGTCCATCTCCGGTGCGGAAGTAGGATGTCAGGGAGAAGTCGGCGTTGCCTGCGCGATGGCATCAGCAGCAGCCAATCAATTATTCGGAGGAAGTCCGGCACAGATTGAATATGCTGCGGAAATGGGGCTGGAACACCACCTGGGGATGACTTGCGACCCCGTATGCGGTCTCGTTCAAATCCCTTGTATCGAGCGGAATGCTTATGCTGCCGCCCGTGCACTGGATGCCAATCTTTATTCAGCCTTTACAGACGGTATGCACCGTGTTTCTTTCGACAAAGTGGTACAGGTAATGAAACAAACCGGACATGACCTGCCCTCACTGTATAAGGAAACCAGCGAAGGAGGACTGGCTAAAGATTATCAGCAGATGTAATATAATGACTACAGAGGAATGTGGACAAACATTCCTCTGTACATAACTAATTCTACTCCATAACCGGCCAATTCGTATCATCGCCATTGGTGATATCCCTTTCATGCAACAAGCCTCCTTCCTGCGAAAAGTACAGTGCAAATCTCAGATTTCCCTGTTTCACCTGAATCACGGACTCAGTAGGATGCTGCGGATACGTCAATACAAACACATCGGTCACTACCCATGAACTGTAGTTGGAATTACGGAAACCGGTATAAACGGCAGGTACTAACTGATCGATACTATCCAGTTCGTTTTCCGTCATCACCCAGTTGGCATTCGCGTCGAACCAGACATCCAGTTCGTCACCAGTCACCCAGCAGTCAGCTACATAATAATCTCCTTTCATCTCCCACTCCACATTCTGGGCATTCGGATATAGTTGCTTCAATGCCTCTGTGATATTGGCAGGCGGATTATACGTTTCATCATCATTATCATCACATGCGCTGAAAGAGAAGGCAGTCAGCATTAAAACGACTGCCCATGCGCCAAACTTAAACTTCAACATAATTAATTCTTAGGATTTAGGTTATATCATATTTTCATTTAATCATCAATCATCCGCTTTCAGGAATTTTCCTTTCTTGTCGAACTTGAAAGAAACGCCGGTACTTAATTCCACTTCATATCCTTTCCGGTCACGCTCCACTTTTGTCACAGGCTCTGTGAAGTTATGCTCTTTCAGATAACTGACAGCAAACGAAGGAACAACACTTACCGGAACTGCATGCCCTTTACTAGCACTTACTTCCTCCCAGTTACCTTTGCTATCAAAATCTATTTCCGTACCGTCCGTCAATAACACTTCATACTTGGCAGACTCCAACAGATCTTTATCAATCTTGATATGAGCTACCTGAGGTTTGGTAAAATGACGGTTGATAAAGTTGCGTGCCGGAAGCGGTAGCTGATTCATATCCTTTGTAATCACATCGCCGGCAAATGAGAACTGTATAGCTACAATAGCCATCACAAGCAAAGATAAAATTTTCTTCATAATCGTTATTCTTTTTAGTTAATACTATATCTGATAAGTTTTATACTGCAAATAACGATACAGATTTAGGAAAGATTTGGGAATAACCAGAGATCACATTCTTTTTTGTGTTCTTTAACTTTCAGTCTTGAATTTACCCCATAAAAAAGATCCGGATGCCCACTCAGGAACATCCGGATCGCTCTCTCTTCACCTTAACTTTTAACCTTAACTATTTACCTATTTATCTTTCCGAATATCCTGCGAGATTGTAGCAAACGGGAACGGTACTATCACCTACGCGGTAAATTCCGAACTTAAAGTAATACCCGTCTTCGTCGTTACGTCCAATCAGAATCTTCTCATTATCGACAATGTGTTTGCTCACTTTCTTACCTTGCTCCTGATAATCCATCCGTACATCCAGCATGCCCGGTTTCACAATCGTTTCCGCTTCCTTGCCATAGACCGTCCAGTCGATATGGACACGGAAAGTAATCCAGCAGTCTTTCGGGAAATCGGCAAAAGGTAATTTGTAGGCAATGGTGGATGCCTTGTATTCAGAAGTCAGCGGTTTCATAACGGGCGTCTTTCCCGGGTTTGCATTGCAACGGTCATCTTTGTCTGTCAGCCATTTACGGTCGGAGTTTGCTTTGATATAAAACAGTCCTCCGGAAAATCCGAATGCCAATGGCGGGTATCCTCCCTGTTCAACCAACCATCCGTTGGGTTTTCCTGCCTTATATACAGGTTTTCCATTTTTATCTTTCACCGGATTACCTTGTTTATCCAGTCTGGCCACTTTTTCGTGTCCGACATTCTTTTTGAAGAAGGTCGTTTTTTCCAGTTCTACAAATTCGTCAACAGTCAGTTTCTTCACCTCGCCCTGAGGAGTCTGGACCAGCGTCCGGTCGGGCATTCCGTGCCATTGGGCAAAGATGGTGGAGACATTGCTGTCTAAAGAAGAAGGAATAAAAACCGAAAACTCATAGTCGCGGGAACTTCCTTGCGGACAAGCTCCCTTCCCGTGATGATAAACTGTCTTTGTGATCTGTGCTTTCTGATAAACGTCGGCAGGTAATCCCCTAAAATCGTCAGAAGTTGCATAGCAATATGAAAACTCGGCACGTCCTTTCGTTTCTCCTTTCGCATAACCTTCCAGTGTATTGTCTTCGGTTTTGAGTTCAAAGCGATAGGAGGGCTTGCCATCAAACAGGTTGGTAAAATCACGCTGAATGGCATGAGGTTTATTCGTCCCGACAGCTACCCAGCAACCGTCAATAATCTGGTTGATACGTGCAGAGTCAGCCTGTACGTTTACCCGTTCGGTGAGTGGCATCAGTGTTTGCGTATTTTTAGTCTGAGCAGTCAGCATCGTGCATCCTGCCGCCATCATATAAATAACCAAAATGTATTTTTTCATTCTATCCGGTATTAAGTTTATCGACGGTGCAAAAATACGAAAGGCAACCCTTACGGCTGCCTTTCGTTTGTCTCAAATGCTTTCACATTTGTGCAATTCTTCTGTCAGAAACGTCTTATATCCCCATTCACAAGCCTATTCAGGTGTTTCTTCCGTATAATCGTCTTCCAACATATCTACTTTCTTTATGCTCATTTTTCCATCGGCCGTTACAGTGATGGAAAGCGGAACATACAAATCGGTCTGCGGATAGCACACACTGGCGGCGTAGACAATTCCCTCCGGTGTAGTCTTGTCATATACGATTCCTTCAAGTATGGATTTTGAAAGGAATTTCGCGTCGACTACCGATGAAAAGTCGTTCTTCGTAAATGTCTTGTTGAGTACGTTTTCACTTCCCCGGGTGATGCGCAACACTATTTTATTGTCTACATACGTATCCCCCATCTCATTGGAGACGTGAGGCAGACTTTCGTCAGGAGTACGCGAAACCAGCGAATGATAGTCTCTTCCCTTAAACTTAATATCAGTTTCAGCTTTTGAACTTTGCATACGCTGCAACCCGTGAGCATCTACACTGTCTTGCCTTGCCAATACCGATTCTTTATTTGAACTTCCGTTCTTACCGCCACAGGCTGCCACTGCCAGAGCCAATGGTAACAAAAGCAGATAAATTAGCTTTTTCATTCCGAACTATTCTGTTTTATAAATATAGAGCAAAGGAACAAAAAGACGGGGAGATTTACAAGTGTAACCGACATTTTTCCTACATTTGCAATCAAGAGTGCTAATATTAACACAACAATTAAAGATTTAATGCCTTGCAAACCTGATATCATGTATCAACGAATCATAGCCATTCTTTTTTTCCTTTGTGCATGTTGCATTCAAAGCAGCACCGCCTATGGACAAAAAGTAAATTATCAGCAATTCGACAATATTTATCTCGGTGCTGAAGCATCGGTGGTCAGTTGTTTCCTTCAAGACAGCGAAGGACTGATATGGATAGGTTCCAACAAGGGATTATTCAGTTATGACGGTTATTCCACACAGCAGCATTTCACTTACGGAGAAATCAATAACACCCGTATCTATTGCGGTGTCATTATAGATAACACCTATTTATATATGGGTACGGACAACGGAATCCTAATCTACAATTACCGGACTGACCGCTACGAGCAACCGGCAACAGACTTTCCGACAGATGTACGCACAATGGCACTTCAAGGAGATACCCTGTGGATAGGCGCATTAAATGGCTTATACACCTATCAGCTGCAAAACCGGAAGCTAAGTCCTCTCGGCACAAAGCGCAACGGATTACCCCATAATACCATCTACTCCATTATCCGCACCGGAGACAATCAGATTTATGTGGGAACCTACAACGGGCTGTGCCGCTATATTGCCTCAAACGGGAAATTCGAAAAGATTCCCCTTCCCGTCAATAGCAGTCAAAGCAACCTGTTCGTCAATTCCTTGCTGGAAGATACGGGCCGCCAATGTATTTGGATCGGTACGGAAGGTTACCTTTTCCAGTATTTTCCATCAACCGGACAGATGAAGCAGACAGAAGCCTTCCATAACAACTCGATCAAATCACTGGCTCTGGATGGAAATGGATATCTGCTGGCAGGTACGGACAACGGCCTGTACGTCTATCACAATGATGTCACTCCTCTACAGCACATCATTCACGATTCCCGCAATATCCAGTCGTTGACGAATAACATCATCTGGAATATCTTTGCCGATCAGGAACATAACATCTGGCTGGGCACCGACTACGGCATTTCCCTTTCACGCTACAACAGCGCCCTGCAATTTATTCCGATCTCACAGATTACAGGTACGGGAGACGGAAATCAGTTCTACTCCCTATTCCGCGACTCAAAAGGTTTCTACTGGTTTGGAGGTACCAACGGATTAATCCGCTTCACCGATCCTGCCGGAGACAAGCATAACGCTATCTGGTACAGAATGGGTGACAAGACTTATCCGTTATCACACAACCGTATCCGGCATATTTACGAAGATAAGGAACAGCAGCTATGGATAGCTACCGACGGAAGCATCAACCGCTACGATTATGCAACCCGCCAATTCGTGCACTATAACATTGTAGACAGTACAGGAACATATAACACCAACTGGACTTATTATATGTTCGAAGACAATGCCGGACATCTGTGGATTTCAACCTGTCTGGGAGGAATCTTTGTAGTAGACAAGCACAGGCTGATGCAGTCTGCCTCCGGACAATATGTAGCCGAACAGAATTACTCCGTCCACAACGGACTGTCCGGCATGTTTATCAACCAGATTATTCCCGATAATGAAGGCAATGTATGGGTGTTGCTCTACAATAATAAAGGGATAGACAAAATTAATCCCCGCACACGGGAAGTGACAAAATTATTTGCTGACGAATTAAACGGAGAGAAAAGCCCCAACTACCTGTTATGTGATGAGGACGGTATGCTCTGGGTAGGGTTTCATGGCGGTGTCATGCGTATCAATCCCAAAGACGAGAGCCAGCAAAGTATCTCTTTCGGAAGTTTCAGCAACAACGAGATTTTGTCCATGACTTCCGTAAAGAATCACATCTGGGTGTCCACTACCAACGGACTTTGGATAATCGACCGGAAAACAATGGATGCCCGGCTGCAGAATATGACAGACAAGCGCTTCACAAGCCTGCTATTCGATCCGAAAGAGAATTGCATTTATCTGGGAGGAGCTGACGGCTTCGGTATCTCACACCCCGATATACAAACCATACACCAACCGGAACGCCCGATCCTGTTGACTGCCTTATACATTAACAATCAACTGGTATCACCACGCACCAGAGATGACGTGCCCAATATCCGATATACCAACTCGATCGAATTAAAATATAATCAGAATAACCTGTCATTCGAATTATCCGATCTTCCTTATTCACTGGATGAGAAAAACAAGTTCGTTTATCGTCTGGAAGGAATGGACAAAGAATGGAACTTCCTGAAATCCAATATCAACCGCATTACATACAGTAATCTGAGCTACGGAAATTATCAGCTTATTATCAGCAAACTGGGAAAAGACGGTCAGCCGTCCGACCAGCCTTATATTCTGAATATCCGGATTCTTCCGCCGTGGTACTATACAATATGGGCAAAAGCCATCTATGTTTTACTGCTGCTTAGCCTGATTGCATGGACAATCAACTTCTTCCGGGTAAAAAACCGCCTGAAAGCAGAACGCAGGGAAAAAGAGAAGATTCTAGAGCAGTCCCGCCAGAAAATGGCCTTCTTCACCACCCTGTCCAATGAATTAAAGACGCCTCTCAGCAGGATTATTGCTCCCATCAGCCAATTACTTCCGGCTACAGAGGAAGCGCATGAGAAGCAAACACTGGAAGAGGTTCAGCGCAACGCCATGAAAATAAACTCGCTGATTCATCAGGTACTCAACTTCAACCGGATTGAAGACAATAAAGATTCATTGCTTATCCTGTCGCGCATCGAACTGGTATCGTTCAGCCGCAGTCTATTCTCTGTATATGAAGAAGACAAACGGTTCACTTTCCATTTCGAAGCAAACAAAGCAAAGATTTATGCCGATATGGATGCGATCAAACTAGGAGTGATATTGGATAATCTATTGTCGAATGCCGTCAAGTTTACCTCCGAGGGTGGAAATATCCGTTTATCCCTTTTCTATCGGCAAGAAAGCGGTCTGCTGGAAATTTGCGTATCCGACACAGGAGCAGGTATCCCGCAACAGGATATTCCTTATATTTTCCAACGTTTCTTCCAGTCACCTCATAGCGGCAGCAAAGAAGGTACCGGTATCGGGCTTTACCTGGTAAAGACTTACACAGAACTGCATGGTGGCTCTATCAACGGAGTCACTTCCGAAAAAGGAAAGGGAACTTCCATCGGACTGAGTATTCCGGTCACCGCAGTAGAAGAGGATGAAATACCGGCTGCACAGTCTAAAAAGCAGTTAGAGTCTCTTCCTGTACTTAAACCGATCGAAGCTGAGTCACAGGATGAGAAATTCCTTTCGAACATCATCCGTCTGATCGAAGATCACCTCTCCGATGCAGACCTGAATGTAAATGCACTTTGCGAACTGTCGGGAATCAGTAACAAGCAGATTTACCGGAAGATCAAACAACTGACCGGAATGTCTCCGGTGGAATATATCAAATCTATCCGAATGAAGAAGGCTGCCATGTTACTGCAACAAAAGAAATTCACCGTTGCCGAAGTGATGTATATGGTAGGCTTTTCCAATCACTCTTATTTCTCCAAATGTTTTCAGGCAGAGTTCGGAAAAACGCCACGCCAATACCTGAATGATGAGTTGTAGGGGCATTTCAGGGCATTTCGTCCTATTTTTATCCTTATATGTCCAATCTGTGCTTTTATTAAAATGACAGGTAATCTATCTTTGCCGCTATCAACAAACCAGTAAATTTGATAGCATGAAAAGACAGTTTATTCTTACCTGCATTTGCCTGTTATTTACCTTTGTCGGCACACAAGGGAAAACGACTTCCATACCTACTATATATATAGATGGAAACGGAGTGATGCGTTGGAGCGACACTCATCGGGAAGCTTCCTTCTTCGGTGCAAATTATACTACCCCTTTCGCTCATGCTTACCGTGCTCTCGGATACTTGGGAGTAGACCGTAAGGCAGCTATAGATAAAGATGTGTACCATCTTTCCCGACTGGGATTCAATGCCTATCGTATTCACTTATGGGATGTGGAACTGACAGACGGAGAAGGAAATCTTTCAGAAAACGATCATCTGGACCTGATGGACTACCTGATTGCCAAGCTGAAAGAACGGAATATCCATATCGTGATTACCGCACAAACAAACTTCGGGAACGGATATCCCGAACGGAACGAGCCGACAAGCGGCTTTTCTTATAAGTACGACAAATGCAGCATGCACTCCGAACCGGAAGCTATTGCCGCACAAGAAAGATATCTCTATAGTTTGGTGAGACACACCAATCCCTACACCGGACTGGCTTACAAGGACGATCCGTCTATTGTAGGATTTGAAATAAATAACGAACCTTGCCATTCCGGCACAAAGGAAGAAGTAAAATCCTACATCAACCGAATGCTGAAAGCCATACGCAAAGCCGGCAACCGGAAGCCTGTATTCTACAATGTAAGCCATAACGAATGGACAGTAGAGGCATACTATGACACCGATATCAAAGGAACGACTTACCAATGGTATCCCATCGGTCTAGTATCCGGACAAACACAACAAGGGAACTTCCTTCCCTATGTAGACCGCTACGATATTTCATTTGCCGATAAAGTAAAAGGCTTCGATAAGAAAGCCCGAATGATTTACGAATTTGATCCGGCGGATATCATGTACTCTTATATGTATCCGGCTATGGTCCGCACTTTCCGCACAGCCGGCTTTCAATGGATTACCCAGTTCTCATATGACCCGATGGACATTGCCTACGCGAATACCGAATATCAGACACATTTTCTGAATCTCGCCTATACCCCGCACAAGGCAATCAGCATGAAAATAGCTTCCGAGGCAGCACAAAGCCTGAAGAGAGGCGCATCTTACGGAAGTTATCCACAAGATACGTTGTTCGGTGAAGGTTTCCGGGTAAGCTATACAGAAGACCTCAGCGAACTGAACAACGGAAATAAATTCTATTACTCCAATACCACCCGTACGCAACCCAAAGATGCCTCACAACTGGTATCCATCGCAGGGTGTGGAAGTTCTCCTGTTGTGCGCTACGAAGGTACAGGCGCTTATTTCATAGACCGTCTGGAAGACGGAGTATGGAGACTGGAAGTGATGCCTGATGCAATCATCGTCAATGATCCGTTCGCCAAACCTTCGCTGGAGAAAGAAGTAGTAACCATCGCTTACGGTGCCTGGGACATGGCCTTGCAACTTCCGAACCTGGGAAATGCATTCACCCTTTCCGCCATTCAATCGCCGGCCAATTCAACACTTGCTTCCTCCGCCCACAGAGAGAACAGCAGAAAAGAGGAAGTGAAAGACGGAGTGATTCACTCCCTCCGTCCGGGCGTTTACCTGCTGCAACGCAAGCATTGTGCGCCGAAGCAAAACTGGACAGCCGATTCGCAATGGAATACGATCAGACTGGGCGAATACGCGGCTCCCGCACCACGGGCAACGAGTTACCGAGTTATGCATACACCTGCCACCACTGTGGAAGCCAACAAACCATTGAAGATCACAGCACAGATAACAGGTCCGGAATTTCCCGACTCCGTCATCATTTACACCGACAAGATCTCTTTCTGGAACGATCACAATCCGTCCGTCAAGATGCAGCGCACAAACGGCTATACATATCAGGCAACGATACCCGCCGAAGAGATAAAAGAAGGTTATTTCAGGTATAACATCATCGTCTGCCGGGGCGACAGTACCCGTACTTATCCTGCAGGGAGTTCCGCTACAGGAAGTTCTTCCGGTACAAACGGAAATCCGCTGGACTGGGACTACACCCTCAGCCAATACTGGACTACCCGTGTAGTCGCCCCAGGTAGTGCGATACAGTTACTGACTGTAACAGATACCCATAGCCGGATAGAAGCCTATACACTCCCCGAATGGAACGAGCTTCACCGGAGTTTAACCGATTCATCTCCGACAGAAAAGCCATTGCTCCGGTTCACCTTTACATCAAAAGGAGAGAATCCGCAATACTTCCTTCGCACATTTGTCAAAGATAAGATAGACGGAAGAAAAGGCAAAATAAAAGATTGTACCGTCCTCTGTATCCGGGTTAACCGGGCGAAGGCTCTTCCGGAAGGAATCAGTGCCGGTTTCGTTACATCGGACGGATACACGTACAAAAGCCCTTGTCCTTCTCCCTCACCGGAAGGAATCATACGAATCCCTTTGAACCGGTTGCGTCAGACAGACACGGCATTGCTTCCGGTAGCTTATCCCGTCTTCCTGAAACAGTACTTCCAGCCGGAAACGGAAATACCCTTCCAGGCGGAGAAAACAGAAAAGCTGGAAATATCAATGCCGGGCAATGCCAGACCGGTAACAGAGATCGAGCTTGGAGAGATCTGGCTGGAATGATACTATTAACCGATATTTCAATAAAATAAATCTATTATCAATTACACAATAATTATGAACAGTAACATCTTAAATCTACGCCATCTGACTGTACTATTCATCTTATGTACAGCCTTTCTTGGAGGCGCAATTCCTGCCTTTGCCCAACAGGGAGGCAAGAAAATGACCGGACAAGTGATCGATGAGAACAAAGAACCGATGATCGGAGTGAGCATTCTCATTGTAGGAACATCAACGGGTACAGTGACCGACTTTGACGGAAACTACACTCTGAATGTACCGAAAGACAGTAAGGAACTACAATTCTCTTACGTAGGATACGAAACTAAAGTGATAGCTATCCCCGCAAACGGCAACGTACTGAATGTACAAATGAAAAGCGACTCACAAGTACTGAGTGATGTAGTAGTCATCGGATACGGAACGCAACGCAAAAGTGACCTGACCGGTTCGGTGACGAATGTCAGCAGCAAAGACTTCAACATGGGACTGGTAAGTTCTCCCGAACAACTGATTAACGGAAAAATCTCCGGTGTACAAATCATGTCCAACAGTGGTTCGCCTACTTCCGGAAGCACGATCCGTGTACGTGGAGGAGCTTCACTGAATGCAAGTAACGATCCGCTGATCGTATTGGACGGTGTGCCTCTGGAACAAGGAGGTATCAGCGGTAATGACGGCAATTTCCTGAGCCTCATCAACCCGAATGATATTGAAAGCATGACGATTCTGAAAGATGCCTCTTCAACCGCGATCTACGGTTCGCGTGCATCCAACGGTGTCATCCTTATCACTACCAAGAAAGGAAGTTCGGACAAAATGAAAATCACATTCAGCACTACCAACTCTATTCAGACCCGTACAAAGTTAGCGGACATGTTGAGTTACGACCAGTTCGTGAACACCATCCGGACACAAGGAACGGCTGCCCAACAAGCCTTGTTGGGGACAGCCCGCACCGACTGGAACGATGAAATATACCAGAATGCCTTCGGAACGGACAACAACCTGAGCATTACCGGAAAGATTGCTCCGAACTGGCCCATCCGCGTATCGGTAGGTTACTACAACCAAAGCGGTCTGCTCCGTACGGACAATGCCGAACGATACACCGGAAGTGTTACGCTCAACCCTTCTTTCTTTAAAGACCATCTGAAGTTGAATATCAATGCAAAAGGTTCCATCAATAACAACACGTTCGGTAATACGGAAGCCATCTGGGCAGCTTCTACTATCAATCCGACCATTCCGGTTTATTCCGACCTGGACACTTTCGGAGGATATACAGAGGCGGTAGACAATACCGGTGCACCGGTAAACGGAGCAGTAATGAACCCGGTAGGTCTCATCCAAATGAACGACTCGCATAGTAATGTCAGACGCTTCATCGGAAATATCGATGCGGATTACCGTGTCCACTTCTTCCCCGATCTGAAACTGCATGCTACGATAGGTTATGATTACGCACAAGGTAAAGGGAGTGTATATGTTCCAGCAGAAGCTGCACAAAACTACACCACTTCCGGCCTGGATTACAGCTATGGTCCGCAAAAGAAAGAAAACCGTCTGCTGACTTTATACGCCAACTACAATAAACTGGTGGAACCGATCAAGAGTAGTTTTGACGTGACAGCCGGTTATGACTATCAGTACTGGAAAGCAACCAACCCTCTTTACAGTGAAATGAATACGCTCGGAGAAGTGCTGAAAACTTCGAAAGCAACCGATGAACGCCATGTACTACTCTCCTACTACGGTCGTCTGAACTACTCGTTCGACTCACGCTATATGCTGACTACCACCGTACGCCGGGACGCTACTTCCCGTTTTGCCAAGAATGTGCGCTGGGGTACTTTCCCTTCGGTAGCACTGGGATGGAGAGTGACGGAAGAGTCTTTCCTTAAAAACAACAAAGTACTCAGCAACCTGAAAGTTCGTGCCAGCTACGGTGTGACCGGTCAGCAAGACGGTATCGGCAACTACAACTATCTGCCCATCTATACTATCAGCCAGAATGGTGCCGAATCTATCATGGGTAATGATTACATTTATACTTACCGTCCCAAATCGTATGTTTCCGACTTGAAATGGGAAACGACTACTTCATGGAATGTCGGTTTCGACTTCGGTTTCCTGAAAGACCGCATTACCGGTAGTTTCGACTACTACACCCGCAAAACGGAAGATCTGATTGCAACCGTCCCCGCTGCAGCCGGAACGACTTTCGACCGTAACATCACGACTAACGTAGGAAATGTAGACAGCCAGGGTATTGAGTTCAGCCTGAACGCAACACCGATACAAACCAACGACTGGAACTGGGATCTCAGTTTCAATATGACCTGGCAGAAGATGAAGGTGAAAAACCTGTCGCTGGCTGCCGGAGCTGCTGCTACCAACACTTCCGTAGGTCCGTATATCGACAGCTATCAGGTACAGACATTAAGTGAAGGATATGCTCCTTACATGTTCTACGTTTACCACCAACTGTATGATGAGAAAACCGGTAAACCGGTAGAAGGTGCCTATGTAGACTTGAACGGCGACGGAGAAATCAATACCGAAGACCTGTATCGCTACCACTCTCCTGCTCCTGACTATATTCTTGGCTTCAGCACCTCACTGCGCTGGAAGAAATGGACATTGAGTACCAGCCTGCGTGCCAACATCGGCAACTATGTATACAATGCAATGGCGATGAACACCGGAGCCTGGGAAACGGTAAGCTACAACTCTTATCAGTTGAACAACCTGTCGACGAGCTATCTGAAGACCGGTTTCCAGTCCCGTCAATACTTGTCGGACTACTATGTAGAGAATGCTTCGTTCCTGAAAATGGACAACCTCTCACTGAACTATAATTTAGGTGAAATCTGCAAAGGATGCAGCCTAAATGTCAGTGCTATGGTACAAAATGTATTCTGCATCACCAAATACAGCGGTGTAGACCCGGAAGTACCCAACGGCGTAGACAACTCTTTCTACCCGCGTCCACGTACCTTCTCACTCAACGTAGGTTTCAACTTCTAATTACTTAAAAAAGCGCATTATGAAAAAGATATTTTATACAGCCTTCTATTTTTGCAGCGCACTGCTGCTAAGTTCCTGCATAGGCGATTTGGACCAGTATCCGCATGAAGACGAAACAGCCGCCAGCATCTACACCAGCGCCGCAAACTATAAAGCCGTGTTAGGGAAAATCTATACGGCAATGGTAACTACCGGACAAGAAAAAAGCGGTGATCCGGATTTGAGCAGCAACAGCGGACAGGACTACATGCGTTGCTTCTTCAACCTGCAGGAATGCGGTACGGACGAAGTAGCCTCTACCTGGTTGTCCGGTGACAACGTGACCGGCCTCACCTACCTCAGCTGGGATGCCAACGACCCGTGGGTATCGGATATGTATTACCGTATTTATTACAACATTGCATTGTGCAATGAGTTTATCCGCAACGCTACCGACGAAAAGCTGGCACAATTTACGGAACAGGAACAAAGTGAAATCCGTCATTACCGTGCCGAAGCCCGGTTTATGCGTGCGTTGTTCTACTATCATGCACTCGACCTGTACCGTAACATTCCGTTTGTGACGGAGAATGACCCGACAAGCGGTTATCTCCCTCCACGCTATACAGCCGCACAGATTTTCAGTTATATCGAAAGCGAACTGAACAGCACCGTGAATGATATGCTCGACAAAGCGAATTGTCCTTACGGTCGTGCTTCACAGGGAGCTGCATATACCTTACTGGCTAAACTCTATCTGAATGCGGAAGTGTACACCAATACTTCCAAATATACCGAATGTATCAGTGCCTGCCAACAGGCAATCGCTCAGGGATATTCTCTGGAAGACGATTACAGCAGCCTGTTCAATGCGGATAATGACAAGCGCACTGCCAATGAAATTATCTTCACCCTGCCGGTAGATGCTACGCATACCGTATCATGGGGTTCTTCCACCTATATCATTTGCGGTGCGGTAAGTAATACTTCCGACAAGCAAGTACCCGAAGACTATGGGGTGAAAAGCGGCTGGGGTATGTTCCGCGTACGCGGTGAAATACCAGCTCTGTTTACAGGAGAAGCTGACCAACGCTACTTATTCTTTACCGACGGCCAGACTCAATACCTGAATAAAATAGATGATCAGTCAAACGGCTTTTTTGTAACGAAATGGACCAACCTTACAGATAATGGTCAAACGGCTTCCAATACAGCCGACGGCGGTGTGAACACCGATTATCCCCTGTTCCGTCTGGCAGACGTATATCTGATGATGGCGGAAGCCGTTGTACGTGGCGGCACAGGAAGTGACAGAGGAACGGTATTGGGCTATATCAACGAACTTCAGAGACGGGCATACGGTGACGATGAGCACAAAATAGCAGATTCTGACCTGACTCTTGACTTCTTGTTAAAAGAACGCGCCCGCGAACTTTACTGGGAAGGACACAGACGTACGGACCTGATCCGCTACGGCATGTTCACAACCGACAAATATCTGTGGCAGTGGAAAGGCGGCGAGAAAGGCGGTACAGCCGTAAACAGCAAATACAATATCTACCCGATACCGAATACGGAGCTTACAGCCAATCCGAACCTGTATAATGAAAATTATTAATTATCCTCTAATACGAACGATATATGAAAACAATAAATAGTCTGATCCTCTCTCTGGCAACCCTCTTCGTATTGGGTGCCTGCGAAGAAGACGGAGATAAATATTACTTGTCGAGCCTGACAAGCAATGAACTCATTGCTTCGACAGACAACATCGTACTGACCGAAGCGACCGCACAGAAGAATGTGTTATCGCTGGCATGGACAGACCGTACACTGGCTATCAGCAATCCGAACTTTAAACCGACTAATTTGCTGAAAACCGCCATGCAAGTCTCTTTGAGCGAAGACTTCTCGGGTACTATCGTAGAGTCTGCCGAAACCTCCCTTTCGAAGACTTACAACGGTGCCGAACTGAACATTGTCGCTAATAATCTGGGAGTGGAAGCCAACGTGGCCACAAAATTCTATTTCCGCCTGAAAGGAACGACGGGTAACAACATCGATCCGGCTTATAGCAACGTAGAAGCAGTAACCATCACCCCGTATGAGCTGGATATGCGCTTTGCCAACGTACTCGACCAGAATGCGACTGCCACAGGAATGACCCTGTTCTCCGCCAATACCGACGGTATATACAAGGGCTTCGTCGGTGTAGAGGGCTGGTTCAACTTCTTGGTACAGGAAGCCGACGGTACCATCTGGAGAAATGACAACGAGACCGGAATGCCGTTCCTGCTCACTACAGCCGGCGACTGGAAGTGCTGGTTCCCCGGAACTGCCGGTTGCTACTATATCACATTTGATACCAACAGCAAGCAATGGAACGGACTGCTGATTCCTTCTTTAAATGTCAGCGGAGACATCAATGCCACCATGACATTCGACCGTACCAGCCGGAAATGGACCGCTACATTCAATGCGGATGCAACCGGAACAATCACCGTCCGGATTGACGGAACCGGTAAACTGTATGACCATACCTGCGCCAACCTCAACGACAATGGCGGTTATGACATCGACGATACAAAAGCCAAGGACACCCCTGTCGCATTCAGTGGCAGCAACGCTGCATTGAGCTTTGGAGAAACTGCCGGAGATATCACTGTCAATGTTCCGCAAACAGGAGAATGTACACTGAGCATCGACCTGAGTAATCCGCAGCAATGGACAGCTACCGTAGAGGAAGGCGGCTCCGTAGAACCGGAACCCGAACCGGAAGAAGGACAATATCTGTATCTGCCGGGAATCGGTCCGGACACTGAGTGGGCATACGACCACAAAATAGAAGTCTATTACAAAGAAGAACAGAAGTATGCCGGCATCGTAGACGTTAACTCCAAATATGGAAACTATGCGATGACCTTATTCTCATCGGGCAATGAGTGGGATACCAGCAGAATGTACACCATCGCCAAGGATGATGCTGCCAGCACAGCCGAAAGCGGTACGCTGATTAACGGACAAGGCGATAACATTCCTGCTCCCGATGCCGGACTGTATCTGTTCGATGTATCTCTGAAAGAGCTTACTTATAAGACGTATGCTCTTGGCGACAATATCTATTGTTACTACGGAATAGAGAATGACAACAGCTTCAACCCGATTGCAAGCACCGGAACTGCCGGCGAATACTCCGGTACCATCACACTGGCAACAGATTCCAAATGGGGAGCCCAATTCTATATAGAAAATGCATGGACTGCTTTCTACGGAGGAAGCGACGGCAAGCTATATTACAATGGCGATGGTATCATGCTGAAGGCTGGTACTTATACAATTACAGTGAACCTGATTGACGGAACTTATTCCGCCGTTCAGCAATAACCTTTAGATAACGAAGAACAATGATGAAACAATTCAAAAACATATTGATGGCTTCCGCACTGTTGTGCGGAGCCTTCTTCACCGCTTGCGACGACAACGATGAAAAGCCGGTATTTCCGGAAAATCAAGAGAATGTGTATGATATGTCCGGCTTCGCCAAAGGAGCGGACGTCAGCTGGCTGACAGAAATGGAGAAATCAGGCTACAAGTTCTATGATGCCGAAGGCAACGACCACGAATGCATGTCCCTGCTCCGCGATCTGGGAATGAACTCGATCCGCCTGCGTGTATGGGTAAACCCCGACCAGGGATGGTCTGAAAACGAAGGCTATTTCAATCCCGAAGGCTGGTGCGACAAAGACGATGTTGTGACCAAAGCATGGCGCGCCCACAATCTGGGTTATCGTATCATGATCGATTTCCACTATAGCGACATCTGGGCCGATCCGGGACGACAGGAAAAACCTGCTGCCTGGGCAGACTTGTCTTTCGAGGAATTGCAGAAAGCTGTAGCCGACCACACGACTGATGTTCTGAGTGCCATCAAAGCAAGAGGTATCGATGTGGAATGGGTACAGGTAGGCAACGAAACACGTTCGGGCATGCTGAAACCCGACGGAGCGGCCAGCAGCGGAAACACTGCCAACTTTGCCAAACTGGTAACTTCCGGTTACGATGCCGTCAAAGCAATCTATCCGCAGGCAAAAGTGATTGTACATATCGACGAAGGCAACAATCCCAACCGCTATATCTGGCTGTTCGACGGACTGAAAGCAGACGGTGGCAAATGGGATGTAATCGGCATGTCACTCTACCCTGATCCAGAGACACAGGACTGGCGCAAGCTGAACAACGACTGCATAAGCAACATAAAAAATCTGATCGAACGCTATAATACTCCGGTCATGATGTGCGAACTCGGCATTAACTGGAATTACGAAGAAGCAGAAGCATTTTTTACCGACTTCGTGACAAAAGCGAAAGAAATAGACCAATGTCTGGGCGTATTCACCTGGGAGCCTCAGTGCTACGGTGGTTGGAAAGGGTATCACAAAGGTTTATTTGACGACAGCGGCAAGCCGACTTCTGCATTTAATGCCTTCAAACGATAAATTTATTGAATCCTTTTCATAACTTTACCCCGAATCCCTAATTTATATACCTGAAAAAGAGAAAATGAACATGAAACACCAAAAACAGTTGCTAACTGTACTTTTGATGAGCGCAGCCAGTATGCTGCAAGCACAGCGCAGCGAAACGCTACTCGAAAAGAACTGGAAATTCAGTAAAGGAGATTTTCCGGAAGCTGCGCAGACTGACTACAACGATACTAAATGGGAATCGGTCGTTATCCCACATGACTGGGCCATCTTCGGACCTTTCGATGTGAACAACGACCTGCAAAATGTAGCAGTCACACAGAACTTTGAGAAAAAGGCATCACTGAAAACCGGACGTACCGGAGGTCTTCCATATGTCGGAACCGGATGGTATCGCACCAGTTTCGATGTTCCCGCCGACAAGGAAGTCACTCTCTTGTTCGACGGAGCAATGAGCGAAGCGCGTATATACGTCAACGGACAGGAGGCTTGCTTCTGGCCTTTCGGCTACAATTCTTTTCATTGCAACGTTACCCCTTTCCTGAATAAAGACGGAAAGAACAATACACTGGCGGTACGCCTGGAAAACCGTCCGCAGTCTTCACGCTGGTATCCGGGAGCAGGTTTGTACCGCAATGTACATCTGATTGTGACGGACAAAGTCCACGTCCCCGTATGGGGTACGCAGATCACCACTCCCCATGTCAGTGATGAATTTGCCGCCATACGCCTGCAGACAAAGATAGAGAATGCCGGCGAAAAGACGGAAATCCGTATAGAGACAGAAATCCTGTCACCGGATGGAAAGGTAGTGACACGTAAAGAAAACAAAGGACGCATCAATCACGGGCAGCCGTTTGAACAAAACTTCATCGTCAATGCGCCTCAACTCTGGTCGCCGGAAAGCCCCGCTCTCTACAAAGCCGTATCCAACGTGTATGCAGACAATCAGCTGGTAGATACCTACTCTACCCGTTTCGGTATCCGCAGCATTGAATATATTGCCGACAAAGGTTTCTATCTGAACGGAAAACACCGCAAATTTCAGGGGGTATGCAATCACCATGACTTAGGTCCGTTGGGTGCAGCCATCAACGTAGCGGCACTTCGCCACCAGCTCACACTCTTGAAAGACATGGGATGCGATGCCATTCGTACTTCCCACAACATGCCGGCTCCCGAACTCGTGGAATTGTGTGATGAAATGGGATTCATGATGATGATCGAACCGTTCGACGAATGGGACATCGCCAAATGTGAAAACGGATATCACCGTTACTTCAAGGAATGGGCAGAACGCGATATGGTGAATATGCTGCACAACTATCGCAACAATCCTTGTGTGGTAATGTGGAGCATCGGCAATGAGGTTCCCACCCAATGCAGCCCTGTCGGATACAAAGTTGCGAAGTTCCTGCAAGACATCTGTCATCGTGAAGATCCTACCCGCCCCGTCACCTGCGGCATGGACCAGGTATCTTGTGTGCTTGCCAACGGATTTGCCGCCATGATCGATATTCCCGGTCTGAACTACCGCGCCAACCGCTATCAGGAAGCATACTCCAAACTTCCGCAGAATCTCATTCTGGGTAGTGAGACCGCTTCTACCGTAAGTTCACGCGGAGTCTACAAATTCCCGGTTGAGGATAAGAAAAGTGCGATATACGACGACCATCAATGTTCTTCTTATGATGTAGAGGCTTGTTCGTGGTCAAATATCCCTGACGAGGACTTTGCATTGGCAGACGATTACCACTGGACCATAGGACAGTTTGTATGGACCGGCTTCGATTACTTGGGTGAGCCTTCTCCTTACGATACCAATGCCTGGCCCAATCACAGTTCCATGTTTGGCATTATCGACCTCGCCAGTTTGCCCAAAGACCGCTATTACTTATACCGCAGCATATGGAATAAGGAAGCGGAAACACTGCATATCCTGCCGCATTGGACATGGCCGGGACGCGAAGGTGAAGTAACTCCAGTATTTGTTTACACCAACTACCCTGCTGCCGAACTGTTTATCAACGGCAAAAGCTATGGCAAACAAAGCAAGAACAACAGTTCATTGAAGAGCCGTTATCGCCTGATGTGGATGGATGCTGTATATGAACCGGGTGAAGTGAAAGTAGTAGCCTATGATAAAGACGGAAAAGCAGTAGCAGAAAAAGTGGTCCGTACAGCCGGCAAGCCTCATCACATCGAACTGGTCAGCAACCGGAATGAACTGACGGCAGACGGAAAAGACCTTGCTTATGTAACCGTGAAAATAGTAGACAAAGACGGAAACCTCTGCCCTGCCGACAACCGCCTGATTAACTTCTCCGTCAAAGGAGCCGGAACATACCGTGCCGGAGCCAATGGTGACCCAACGAGTCTCGACCTGTTCCATCTTCCGAAGATGCACGCTTTCAACGGAATGCTTACAGCTATCGTACAAACGAATGAAACAGCCGGAGAAATTATTCTGACTGCCAAAGCCGGCGGAGTGAAAGCAGGAAGTATCCGTCTTCTGACGAAATAATCGGTCTACATAAAGAAATATATTTGAAAAATTGCTGTCACCTGTCACCAAACGAGTGATAATAGTCTGATAATTAAACCATAAGACCGTGACAGCAACGTGTGATAGCAGTGTGATGGCAAGTATTGCCGTCACACTGCTGTTTCATCTTAGCTCCCTCCTGCACTTCTACTGATATCAAGTCAAGTTCGTTTCCCTATTTGAAACTATAGTTCCCATTGCTTGAAACTCTAGTTTCTATTGCTTGAAACTTTGGTTTCATACGCTCGATACTTTTGGTTTCAAGCCTTTGGAACTATGGTTTCTTACTGATGAAACTACAGTTTCTCACCGATGGAACTCTAGTTTCAAGCAGTGGAAACTTATCAAGCCTACAGCTTATTCAAACTGTTATCATTAATCCGCCATTTACAGTAAATGCCGGATCGCAGTTCTTCTTATATTACTAAAGTTCTAGGGTGCCCAGTTTGATGTTCTCATTTTAGAGAAGAATTTAACAGTACGATAACAATTGCATTAAGAATGTCAAACTGAACACCCTAACATTTTGCCACTATTTATAACTTAGATAAGGAGCATCTTTCTTCTCTGCCTAACTGATTGTACTTTGCACGGGCAAGTATTGTAAATTTTCCTCTAGGAAATTTTGCATAAAAGTGACCAAGAGAAGTATTATTCATTTGATTCGATAGATATAAATACCATCAGTATAAGTATAAAGTATTAAAATATCATCATATTGTTCAATATCAATAATTCCACCTACACCCAATAAATCGGCTTGATAAAGTATAGACCATGTATCACCACCATCAGTAGAATGATGAATTGTAAATTTATGTTCTTCTTTAGGAATACGGGTGACTCCAGTAGAATATAGTATTTGTGGATTTCTCTTATCATAAATTGTTTTGTAAAAATATACATCATCCTTCAAAACAGGATTCCAAATCCGACCTTTATCTATAGTTTTCTTTAAAAAATATTCCCCTGAATATATCATTATATTTGGATTAGTTGGGTCAAAAGCTATATGATGTATACAATTATTTCTTTCATTCTCAAGTATTATCCAATCTTTCCCATCATTACAAGAAGCATTAATAAAAGATTCAAATATCATAGTTTCCCCTGTATTGTAAATATTTGTAGTGTCTTGAGGATGAAATCCAACAAACCAATTCTGATAGCCGCCATAAAAAGTACTGATAGTCTTCCAACTTTTTCCAAAATTTACCGATTTCACTACTCCAATAGGTTCGACCAAAGCCAATAGTGAATTCGCATTTTGGGAGTTTTGAGATATTGAGTAAGGTATGACCTTTAACTCATTCTCTTCAATTAAAAACTCCGGTGGCGTTATCGCCTTACAAGTTTTTCCACCATCTGTTGAAAGCACAAATGCCTTCTCGTCAGTGCAAGCTGTAATTGCAATTATAGAATCCCCCTTCATAACAAACTGGATTACTGGAAGACCGGAGAACGCAAACTTTTCCCAGTCCATGTTATTCAACGACTTCGCTGGCTTTCGATATATCCCCGACCACGTTGCTATGTAAATATATCCATCAACTACTTGAACAGACGGTCTATAAGGACGCCCATAAGTATTCCAAACTTTTTCTTGGGCCTCTATTACATTTGCTTTATCTTTTAATCCAATATATTCAAAAATCTTCTCGTCGTCAGTAATTTCTCGTAGGTTATTATCATCCTTACAAGAAATAAACATAACTGATAAAAACAAAATTAAAAATAATGATTTCATTTATAATTGCTTTATAATTAGTCTAAGTGGTGATTACAAATTAATTTAAATTATGCGTATATTGGTTTGTCTGCAGGACGAGTCAATATTCATTATATACTAAAATCCTTTAGAACAAACCTTTATATTATCTAAAATATTATTGGATTGATTCTTTTCGAGAGAATCCCTATAAACAAATTGTTTGACCATATTAAAAATTTAAATATAGAACCAATAAATGAAAACCAGCTATCTATCTGGTAGCATTTATATAGACACTAGTATAGTTAAACATTTGCACACTATAATCAAATAATTGAGTAGCAAGCACAATAGCAATGCGTTAAATAAAAACATTCATTTCACAGTATATGTGCATATCATTGCATTCTTCACAATCATTCATACCAAATAACTATTGCAAATATATAATAAATAAGCAGTACATGCTATAAAACACAGCCTACTTCTTCAAGATTAACTAGTATTAGTATTTTCAACGTAAATTTAGTGCCACTCGTTGCCACCCAATGCGCAATTCTCATTAGGAAACTACGTATATCAGATTGAACGTGTAGCTATAGTCATGTGTGTATAATCATAAGATAGAAAAGAAGAAAAGGCTGGCGGCATAATCAGCGCTAATACATGAAAAACGGAAAAGTTTATTAACTTCCTGCTAAAAGGCAGGCCCCTACATCATGATTTCAGGATGTAAGATACAGATATGTAAATAATATTATCAAAAAAAAAGGAAGAATAATTGAGATCTGTATATAAAAAATGAAGAGAAAAATCTCTAAAAATTAATATTATCCTATTCATTTATAGAAAATAAGGACATTTACAGAATATCCCTAAATAAACTACAACGAGTGGCAACAGCGTGACGGCAAATTCTGCCATCACACTGCTGTCACTCGTTGCCGTCACCATATTTATACCTAAAAATCAACCTGTTACATCTAAAACAGTGACAGGTGACAGATAATATTTGTTTTTATTTATATAGGATGAAGAAAATATAGATGCTACTGATATTATTTACAGATAAACGTAACCAACAATCCTTTGTGATCGGTTGGCCATACATCAAGCGGCAATAAGAACTTATCTTTGGATGTCTCCTGCACGCGCTGTGCGCGGACAATAGAACCTTTCGGTCCGAAGATGACCGCCTTCCTTGCATCCAGTCCTTCGCCTTTATAGAAAATAAAGTCGATCCGGTCCCGCTCGTCTGCTTTGGGAGCCCATGTGATTTTCTCCGGAGTTTTTGCCGGATTGTCCGAAGGATAAGTAAAGCCGGGATGTGTCAAGGGATTGGGATATATCTTGCGGTAACTATCTACAAATCCGGCTTCTTCGAGCAAAGTCGTTACCGTCCAGGGCACAACGAAGCCATTGTGATCGTACATATCTTTATTCTTTTCTATCCAGTCACAGTGAGACGGTTCGTTAAAGTCACCGCCGATAATCACTTTATACCCTGCTGCCAGGTCTTTCTCAGCCTGAGTGATAAACAAACGGATAGCATCGTCACGCTGGGAAGCAACGTTTACTTTCAGTATCTCTTCTACCGATGCCGGCAACGGTATTTCCTTCCAGGTAGAACCGTCATAGCCGCGGGCATTGTAGTATGCACAATCCAGATAATCCAGATGTGACGTGTAAACCGCTACCTTATGCCCGTTTACCGAACTGGTCAGGCGATAGATACTTCCGTGATCGTCTTTCTCGGGAAAAACAGTCAGGGAATCGGTGATAGGATGTTTGCTCAGCAGCCCCGTGTCATAACTATAAAAAGAATAATACGAAAGCCCCTTCTCTTTCAGCGAAGCACAGACGCGGGCTGTGAAATTCGTCTTATTGTAATTCCTGACTTCACTGAAAGTTACAAAGTCCGGTTTCAGGCGAACAATCTCATTGACAATAGCGTCATATCCTCCCGGTACCATCGTACCTTCCTGCCATACATTCCATTGCAGTACTGTAAATTCATTACTCTTCTGACTTCGTGCAAAGACGGAAACAAATAGTAAAAGTGTCGTAAATAGTAAGTTGGTTAATCGCATTTCATTTATTATTTAGCGTGATGTATCTTTAAATAGCTTTCCAGAAAGACTGAAAATCACGGTATTTACCGTAGCAGACCAGTTCGTCTCCTTCTTCCACCTTTTCATCTCCGGGCAACTCATTCTTGACATGACGCTCCATCAAAGAAATGCCCAGGCAATTAGTGACTTTGTTCGCACGCTTCAGTGCGATCAGTTTCAGATGAAACTCTTCATCCATATTCAGCTCATTCACAAAGTATCCTACAAACTTCTTCGGAACAGTAAACTTCACGACATAATAATCCTGATCAATACGGAACGCTTCCATCGTCGCCCCAAAGTCGAGCAACTGCACCAGGCTACGGGCAGCATCCTCTTCCGGTGTCAGAATCTTCTCCAGACTAAACGCTTCAAGCACTGCCTTGTGCACCGCATCAATGGCACGGGCAAAAATACGAGGCACCTTTTTCTGCTTCAACAACGCGACAACACGTACCGATGCTCCAAAATTCTCGCCAATCGCCACAACAACAATATCTACGCTATTCAAAGGCAGCACCGACAACGACTGTTCGTCCGTAGCGTCTATGACAAAAGCAGTGGCAACCTTATCTTTGATTGAGTCGACACGGCTTTCGCTGATGTCCGCTCCAATGATCTCATGCCCCAATGCCGATAATTCCTCGGCAAGTACATGCCCGTAATTTCCTAGACCAATAATAATATACTTCATGATGTTAGTTTATGATGATGTTATCACTCGGATAACGGTATTTTGTATTCTTTTTCTGCTTGACGATGCCCAGCATCAACGTAATCAGACCGACACGTCCGATAAACATCAGCAACGATACCAGCAATTTACTGGCATCGCACAATTGAGGCGTCAGATTCAGGCTCGATCCTACCGTACTAAGGGCGGAAACACATTCAAAGGTCAGTGCCAGCAAAGAGGCTTTCGGTTCGAGTATGCTCAATATGAAGATGAAGAGAAACAATACGCCCAGCGACATGACGACCGTCGCATTGGAACGCCGGATAGAGTCATGAGACAATTCCCTGCCGAAGACCTCCACCCGCTCACTTCCCCGCAATACGGCTACAAGGTTCAACACTACCACTGCAAAAGCATTCACTTTGACACCGCCTGCCGTAGACTGCGAACCGCCGCCGACCCACATCAGGAAGAGATAAACCAACAGCGTCTGCACGCTCAATGATGCCAGATCGACACTGCTAAACCCAGCCGTTCGCGGACAGGTCGCATTAAAGAATGCTTGCGTCCATTTATCGGCCACAGACATACCGGCAAAAGAGGCATTCCACTCAAAAGCAGCAATGGCCAGTGTACCGATCAGCAAAAGCAGGAAAGTCATGATCAATACGATTTTCGTATTCAGATTGTAGAGGTGCTGCATCTTATGTCTTTCCAGTTTGCGGGTACGCACAAACGTCCAGAAATGGCGCAAATGGTATAATACGATATCTTTAAAATTAACCAGAATCGGAAAACCGATACCGCCCAAGATAATCAGTAAAGAGACGGAGATGAACAGCCAGTTGTGGTTGGTCATCACCATCGAATTTCCTAAATTGCCTGAAAGTGTGGAGAAACCCGCATTGCAGAAAGCCGAAATGGAATGGAAGGCGGCAAAAGCCAGTTCCTCTTCCAGATTCATCCCAAGCGTATTGTGAATGCTGAACCAGATGGACACCATGCCAATGCCTTCGATGACCAATGTAAATCCAAGGATATATAGTAGTGTGGACAGTAACGACCCCAACGAATTGGAACTGACCATATCACGGACAACGAGCTGATTGTAAATGGAAGTATTTCCCATAAAGAACATGGCGAAGAAACTGGTTAATGTCATCACTCCCAGTCCGCCGATCTGAATGAGCAGGATAATGACTACAAGTCCGCTAGTGGTGAAAGTGGTGGATACGTCTACCGGCACCAAGCCCGTCACACAGACGGCACTGGTGGCTGTAAACAGAGAATCGACCCAAGTGATGCCATTGACCGTATATCGTGGAAACATCAGCAATCCCGTCCCGATCAGAATAATAGCCATAAAGCTGACAGCCAGTATCAAAGACGGATTCGTACGGCGTCCTAAAAGACGCACCAAGCCATTGGACAGGTTCAGCAGAGAAAAAACCAACAATAATATTAAATGATAAAACTTCCCGTGAAGAAATTCCCAGACTTGCAGAATTGCTCCCTCTTCTTCCGGACGATGGAAGATGACGGGAACCAAAGTTAGGTAAAGCAATACGCTCAATATCCATGCCAGCCTTCGATATTGCTTTTTCGTATTCCGGTATTCCAGCGAAATATGCAGGGTGACATCAATTAAAAAGATAATCCATACGGCTTTATACAAGATCTGTATCTGCTGTACCTCGACCGGGGACAATGGAAAACCATGTTCGTAAACCACTCCGACAATCAACAACAGAGATGCCAGATAAGTGAGTGCTTCTACCAACCCCAGCAGGATACGTACATAGGGCTTGAGAAGCTTATTCTGATATAACAGAAATTTATGATAAATCTTCATATCACATTTTTTTATTGTCGTATTTGCTATGCCGTGCAAACTTAACTAAAATAACAATCGAATTCGATTCTTTGTTGACAAAATTACACGAATATTAAAAATTTTGCCTACTTTTGGCAGCAGAAAACTAATAAACCACAATAACATGAGTGACAAAAGAAAACGGTATATCCTACCGGAAGAAGAAATTCCACATTACTGGTACAACATTCAGGCTGATATGGTGAACAAGCCAATGCCGCCGTTGCACCCGGGAACAAAACAGCCGCTGAAAGCGGAAGATCTGTATCCAATCTTTGCCAAAGAACTGTGTCATCAGGAGCTTAACCAGACTGACGCATGGATCGAAATACCGGAAGATGTACGCGAAATGTATAAATATTATCGCAGTACGCCGCTTGTACGCGCTTACGGACTGGAAAAAGCGCTCGGAACTCCGGCACATATCTATTTCAAGAACGAAAGTGTCAGCCCGATCGGTTCTCATAAACTGAACTCTGCGCTGGCTCAGGCATATTATTGCAAAGAAGAAGGCGTCACGAACGTTACTACCGAAACCGGTGCGGGCCAATGGGGAGCCGCCCTTTCTTATGCTGCCAAAGTTTTTGGTCTCGAAGCCGCAGTTTATCAGGTAAAGATCAGCTACGAACAAAAACCTTACCGCCGCAGCATTATGCAGACTTTCGGCGCGCAGGTCACTCCTTCTCCGTCTATGTCTACCCGTGCGGGAAAAGATATCCTGACGGCTCACCCCACCTATCAGGGTTCTCTGGGTACAGCCATCTCGGAAGCTATCGAACTTGCACAAATGACTCCCAACTGTAAATACACTCTTGGTTCGGTACTCAGCCACGTTACTCTCCACCAAACCATTATCGGTCTGGAAGCTGAAAAGCAAATGGAAATGGCGGGCGAATATCCGGACGTAGTAATCGGTTGTTTCGGAGGCGGTTCCAACTTCGGAGGTATCTCTTTCCCATTCATGCGTCACAACATCCTGGAAGGAAAGAAAACGCGTTTCGTTGCTGCCGAACCTGCTTCGTGCCCGAAGCTGACCCGCGGTAAATTCCAATATGACTTCGGTGATGAAGCCGGATATACTCCGCTGCTCCCGATGTTTACATTAGGACACAACTTCGCTCCTGCACATATCCATGCAGGCGGTCTTCGCTATCACGGTGCAGGCGTCATCGTCTCCCAATTACTGAAAGACAATCTGATGGAAGCGGTAGATATCCAGCAACTGGAATCTTTCGAAGCCGGCTGTCTGTTCGCACAGGCGGAAGGTATTATTCCGGCACCGGAATCCAGTCACGCGATTGCTGCCGCTATACGCGAAGCAAAGGCGTGCAAGGAAACAGGAGAAGAGAAAGTGATTCTGTTCAACCTGTCCGGACACGGTCTGATCGATATGGCATCTTATGACAAATATCTGGCAGGCGATTTAGTGAACTACGCACTGACTGACGAAGATATTCAGAAGAATCTGGATGAAATAGGAGACTTATCCAAGTAAGCCCCGGTTTCTGAACCGAATTCTGTAAGCATAAAAGCCCGGTATGATGCCGGGCTTATTTATTATCTCTACGAAACTATCCAAAAGAATACAGTCTTTTGTACTTTATTCATGGGGTATTTAAAGGAAATTACTATCTTTGGCGTCATTATTAATCTCGTGAACTAATAATGAGCAAGCTTAAGAAGATAGTAATCTACTTGTTTTTCCTATGCTTAGGAATGCATTCCGCCTTTTCTGAAACTCCGGAACAAATCACATTTTCCTATATTTCCATCAATGAGGGACTATCACAAAGTACGGTGTTCTCCATCGATCAGGATAAAAGGGGCAATATGTGGTTTGCCACTTATGACGGAGTTAACAAATACGACGGATATGCATTTACGGTTTATCAGCATAATGAGGATGACCCGAACAGTATCGCCAACGACATCTCCCGTATTGTAAAAACAGACAGTCAGGGACGCGTATGGATTGGTACACGTGATGGTTTGTCCCGTTATGATGAGGAAAAAGACATATTCCAGAACTTCTTCTATGAAAAGAATGGGAAACATTTGCAAGTTAACGGTATCGAAGAGATCTCACCGGAACAGTTACTTATCAGTACTCCGGAAGGGCTGATCATGTTCGATATCAAAGAATCCAAATTTATAGATGATTCTTTCAGCACAGCGATGCATAAGACAATCGCCTCCACTCTTTACAGACAGGGTGACCAAATTTATATCGGAACTTCGACCGACGGACTCTATACTTACTCTATTACTCAGAAAACTTTTGAAAAAGTGATCCCCATTTTAGGGACTAAACAGATTCAGGCTATTCTTCAGCAATCCCCTACCCGCATCTGGGTGGCAACCGAAGGAGCCGGACTGTTCCTGATTAATCCGAAAACGAAGGAAATAAAGAATTATCTGCATTCTCCTTCCAATCCGAAGAGTATCAGTTCCAATTACATCCGCTCACTGGCAATGGATTCACAAAACCGTTTATGGATCGGAACTTTCAACGACTTGAATATTTATCATGAAGGTACTGATTCTTTTGCCTCGTACAGCAGTAACCCCGTAGAAAACGGCAGTCTGTCACAACGTTCGGTGCGCAGTATCTTTATGGATTCTCAGGGCGGTATGTGGCTGGGAACTTATTTCGGTGGTCTGAACTATTATCACCCTATCCGGAACCGCTTCAAGAATATCCGCAATATTCCTTATAAAAACTCGTTAAGCGACAATGTAGTAAGCTGTATTGTCGAAGATAAAGACAAAAACCTGTGGATAGGAACGAATGACGGAGGATTGAATCTTTATAATCCGATTACACAGCGATTTACATCTTATACACTGCAAGAGGATGAAAGTGCAAGAGGCATCGGTTCCAACAATATCAAGGCGGTATATGTAGACGAAAAGAAATCTTTGGTATATATAGGTACTCATGCCGGCGGACTGAGTATCCTTCACCGCAACAGCGGTCAGGTAGAAAACTTTAACCAACGCAACAGCCAGCTGGTGAATGAGAATGTCTATGCCATCCTTCCCGACGGAGAAGGGAATCTCTGGTTGGGAACACTCAGTGCACTGGTTCGTTTTAATCCGGAACAACGGAGTTTTACTACGATTGAAAAAGAGAAAGATGGCACTCCGGTCGTCTCCAAACAAATCACGACACTATTCCGCGACTCCCATAAACGCTTATGGATCGGTGGAGAAGAGGGACTATCAGTCTTTAAGCAAGAAGGTCTGGATATACAAAAAGCATCCATACTTCCGGTTTCCAACGTCACGAAGCTCTTTACGAACTGTATTTACGAGGCTTCCAACGGAATCATCTGGGTAGGTACACGCGAAGGATTTTATTGTTTCAATGAAAAAGACAAGCAGATCAAACGGTATAACACGACCAACGGTCTGCCGAATAACGTAGTATACGGTATTTTGGAAGATTCCTTCGGAAGACTCTGGTTAAGTACCAACCGGGGGATTTCCTGCTTTAATCCGGAAACGGAAAAATTCCGTAACTTTACAGAATCGGACGGGTTGCAAAGCAATCAGTTCAATACCGCTTCTTATTGCCGTACATCTGTGGGACAAATGTATTTTGGCGGTATCAACGGAATCACGACTTTCCGTCCGGAATTATTGCTCGACAATCCTTATACGCCTCCGGTGGTTATCACCAAACTGCAACTGTTCAATAAGGTAGTCCGCCCGGATGATGAGACCGGTATTCTGACCAAGAACATCAGTGAAACGAAAAGTATCACACTGAAATCCTGGCAAACTGCTTTTTCCATTGAGTTCGTGGTATCCAATTATATCTCAGGACAACATAATACTTTCGCCTATAAGCTGGAAGGTTATGATAAGGAATGGTATTATCTGACGGACAGCCGCACCGTCTCCTACTCTAACCTGCCACAGGGAACCTACCAGTTCCTTGTCAAAGCAGCCAACAGCGATGGCAAATGGAATCCTATCCCTACAGCATTGGAGATTATCGTTCTGCCAATCTGGTATAAGACCTGGTGGGCACTACTCATCTTCTTCGCAACCTTCGCAGGTTTCATCACTTTTGTTTTCCGCTTCTTCTGGATGCGCAAAAGTATGGAAGCCCAGCTTGAAATAGAACGCAGAGACAAAGAACATCAGGAAGAAATCAATCAGATGAAGATGCGTTTCTTCATCAACATCTCGCATGAACTTCGTACACCTTTGACGCTGATTCTGACTCCCCTGCAAGAGATCATTAACAAAATCAGCGACCGATGGACACGTAACCAACTGGAATATATCCAACGGAATGCAAACCGCCTGCTGCATCTGGTCAACCAATTGATGGACTACCGCCGTGCTGAACTCGGAGTGTTCGAACTAAAAGCGAAAAAAGGAAACGCTCATCAACTGATACAGGACAACTTCCTCTTCTACGATAAACTGGCACGTCACAAAAAGATTACTTATACTCTACACTCTGAACTGGAAGACAAAGAAGTTCTTTTTGATGCCAACTATCTGGAACTGATAGTAAACAACCTCCTTTCCAATGCCTTTAAATATACGGAAAGCGGGCAAAGCATTACCGTGACTCTGAAAGAGGAGAACGGCTGGCTATTGTTACAAGTCAGCGATACAGGCATAGGTATCCCTATCAACAAACAGGGAAAGATATTTGAACGTTTCTATCAGATAGAAAGTGAACACGTAGGAAGTGGTATCGGACTTTCGTTAGTACAACGTCTGATAGAACTTCATCATGGGCGCATCGAACTGGACAGCGAAGAAAACAAAGGCAGTACATTCTCTGTCTATCTGCCACAGGATCTGTCGGTTTACAAACCTTCCGAGTTAGCTTCCAATAACGAACAGAATGAAGAAGAGCAAGTGTATTCTACCAATTCGAAAGCAATGTATTTCATCGACACGGAGAAAGTGGAAAACGAATCTGTGGAATCCGGTGATAAGAAGCGCGGAACAATTCTGATCGTAGAAGATAATAATGAAATCCGCCGTTACCTGAGTAACGGACTGGCGGATTTGTTCAACACACTGGAAGCCGGGAACGGTGAAGAAGCACTGGAAAAACTGAAAGACAACGAAGTGGATGTGATTGTCACCGACGTCATGATGCCGGTTATGGATGGTATCAAGCTATGCAAGAACGTGAAACAAAATATCCGGACTTGCCATATTCCGGTTATTATTCTTTCCGCAAAGACCGATATCAAAGATCAGATGGAAGGTCTGCAAATGGGTGCGGATGACTATATCCCCAAACCATTCTCTCTTGCCATCCTGACAACCAAGATACAGAACATGATGCGTACACGCAGACGGATGCTCGATAAGTACGCCAAATCATTGGAAGTAGAACCTGAGAAAATCACATTCAATGCAATGGATGAAGCCTTGCTGAAACGTGCCATGGCGATTGTGGAAAAGAATATGGATAACATCGAATTCTCTACCGACGAATTCGCCAGAGAAATGAACATGAGCCGTTCTAATCTGCATCTGAAACTAAAAGCAATTACCGGAGAATCAACCATTGACTTTATCCGTAAGATTCGTTTCAATGAAGCAGCCAAGCTACTGAAAGACGGACGATATACGGTAGCGGAAGTCAGTACTATGGTAGGATTCAATACACCGTCATATTTTGCCACCAGTTTCAAGAAGTACTTCGGATGCTTACCTACGGAGTATATCAAGAAATCAAAAGGATAGTAGTTAGACATACAGTATAGAGTCTTTTATAGCAATCGTGTTTTTTGTCTTTTTCCGAAAGAAAAATGCACCTGCCTTGTACCATATACCACATTTGGTATCGCACTATTATACCTCAAAACACGTTTTTTTCTTCTTTTATTGAATGATGACGGACTTTAAAATCATCCATCCAAACAACCTAAATTGTACAGAACCTATTCCATATCATATTACAATCCATAACATTATGACACATAAAAAACTAAAATACAGGAGATAAACAGCTCTTTTAAACAAAAACAACATATGTCTCAACAAATTTGATATCAAAAAAATCATTTTTGAACAAAGTATGAACAACCTAAATTAAAGAATCTAATTAATGAGGCTACATTTGCAACAGTAAAATAACACTTTTAATAATTATAAAACCTAATAAAGTATGAAGAACATCTTCTTTATTTGCTTTTGTGCGCTATTCGCATTTAGTGGATGCGCAGACGATGATGATGATCTATTAACCGGAGGGAATGTAGATATAGATCTGCTTCCTGATGCCAAACCAAACGATGTTGTTGATCCTCAAGTATTCGAGGCTATTAACCTCAACTACCCCGGACTGGAAAAAGTTAAAGAATTCTACGAGGCAGGCGAACATTATTATGCAGCCAATGCTTTATTGGAATACTATAGAACGAGAACCAATGTTACTAATCCGAACTTATCTTTAATTAATGTGACGATCTCAGAAGCAGAGCAGGCAAAAGCTGATTATGCACTGGTAGATTATCGCTTTCATGTTAACAACTTCTATGAAGATAAGGAAACCTTGAAACCCTATTCAGTAAAACAAGACGGAGGTATAAACTGGGAGTATTCACCGAAAGATGCATCTGATGAATATCAGAAACAACTTCATCGCCATCAGTGGTTCATCCCCCAAGCCAAAGCTTACCGTGTAAGTGGAGATGAGAAATACATTCAATCATGGATTGAGGTATATAAGAATTGGATAGAAAACAATCCGAAGCCTACAACAGGACCTAATACTACCTCATGGTGGCAGTTACAGGTATCTACCCGTATCGGTGACCAGGTACAATTGCTTGAATACTTCAAGAACTCTGTTAATTTTACTCCGGAATGGCTTTCTACATTCTTGGTAGAATTTGCAGAACAAGCAGATTTTCTCGTAGATTATCCGTATGAATCAGGAGGTAACATACTTATATCACAAGCGAATGCATTGGCTACTGCCGGAACGTTAATGCCGGAATTTAAGAATGCGGAGAAATGGATGAATACAGGATATCAGATACTTAGCGAAGAAGTACAAAATCAAATTATGAGTGACGGATGGCACAAGGAAATGTCGCTCCACTATCATATCGGTATCGTTGCGGATTTCTACGAGGCTATGAAATTAGCAGAGGCAAACCAACTCTCCAGTAAATTGCCGTCAGATTTTACAGAACCACTGCGTAAAGCAGCAGAAGTAGTGATGTACTTCACATATCCTAATTACTTTATCAAGGGTTCTGATAATGTGGTCCCAATGTTCAACGACTCATGGAGCCGGACACGTAATGTCCTTAAAAATACGAACTTTAAGCAATATGTGGAAATGTTCCCGGATAGTGAAGAATTGAAATATATGCAAACTGCCGGGAATGGTGGAACAGCACAGGGACGTACCCCCAATAATGATATGAAGCTATTCGACCAGGCAGGATATTATGTATTACGAAATGGTTGGACACCGGCTTCTACAGTCATGATTTTAAGCAATAACAAGAGTAATGATGCTTCTAATTCACTTAGTGCCTATAGTCATAACCAGCCAGATAATGGTACTTTCGAACTATACCATAACGGACGAAATTTTTTCCCTGATTCAGGTGTGTGTACTTATTATACCAGCGGTGGAGACAATGACTTACGTTACTGGTTCCGTGGTATCGATAAACACAATACTTTATCAATCGGAAAACAGAATATCAAAAAAGCAGCAGGCAAACTGTTGAAATCAGAGGAAGGAGCGACTGAATTAGTTGTATTTGAGAATCAAGGATATGATAACTTAAAGCACCGTCGTGCAGTCTTTTACGTAAACAAAAAATTCTTTGTATTAGTAGATGAAGGTATTGGAAATGCAGAAGGTACTATTAATCTAAGTTTCAATCTTTGCGAAGGCACTGCCAGCGAAGTTGTTATGGATACAGATAAAAATGGAGTCCATACAGCATTCAGCAATAATAATAACATTATAGTCCGCACTTTTGCCAATAAAGCAGTAACCTGTTCTCCATTCACGGGACGTATAGCCTATCTCGTAGACGGGGCTTACAACACACGTCAATCTTACACCATCGATATGAATAAGAGTGCTGATGAAACCGCACGTTATATTACAGTTATCCTTCCAGTCAATGGAAGTACTGATACATCCAGTATCTCAGCCAAATTCATAGATAGCGGATATTTCGAAAACAGCGCTTCTGTAGAAGTAAGTGTGAATGGAGAGACACATACATTATCTTATACCTTATAAACTAATAACTCTTAAAATATGAGATCTAAATTACTAAACATTACTTCAAGATTACTAGGAGTCCTCATAGTAATTGCAGTGACAATAGTCAATAGTTCCTGTTCGGATACAGAAACTACTGACTCTACGAAGTTTACCATTTATTATACAGGAATGACTGATATCGGTCCATCTATGACAGGAGTTATCAGTAGCCCGACTTACAAAGGCAGTGCTCCATACGATTTTGCCATTACCAGAATCACTCTTGATGGAGAACCGTTTTCCGATAGCATCTTCGCCATTGATTCGGAAACAGGAAAAATCACTTTAAATAGTACAAGCAATACTCCTGTCGGCCTATACAAACTATCTGTCGCATGTTATTCCAACAATAACAGATATGAATATACCGACATTGTGGAAATCAACATGATGAAACCTGTGCCTGATGGAATCAAAACAGATCCGGAGAAACTGCAGGTAGAATATGCAGATATTATCGACACAGAAAACAGCAATGAACTGCCCACCTCTCAAATTAGAACTGAAGGAAATCATATTTCTATTTCAAACTACACCATTGCTTCTGCAATGTGGAATGGAGTTGCAGTAGAAAGTCCCGAAGACTACTTTGCCGTATCAGATAAAGGTGAAATTTCCATCATCAAAGGAAATCAAAACATTCAGCCTGGTAAGTACATCCTATCATTCAAACTGACAACTGCCGCAACTGGAGAGGATCCTGAAAAAGGAATTTTCGAGAATGCGCTGGAAATCAATGTAACTTCCCGCCCACTTTCATTAATATACACTCCTGATGAAGGAAAAATAGAGGAAGAAGGAGAGCGTAGTCCTGAGACCACTTTCCAAAGTAATATTCCCGCATTAAAAGGTTCTGCGGAAGGGCTTGTATACAGTATCAGTTCAGTTAGTCCGAATACGGATAAAATCACAATTGATCCGACAACGGGCGTATTGTCTGTAGCGGCTCATCATGAATTCAAGGATGGAGAAAAATATCAAATCAGTGTGAAGGCTATCAATGAATTTTCCCCAGAAGGCGTAGTATTCGAGAATGTATTCACACTAAATACAGTTGAATTTATAGAACCGATAGCTAACTTCGGATACGCTGATGTAAACAATGTACAAGCTGTAGAAATCGACATTAACAAAAATGAGAATTTCAAAGGTGATGAAGTGAAATATGAATTTGTAAATCTGCCAACTGACCTTCAAGGTGAATTAGCTCTTGATCTGAATGGAAACATCGCCATTAAGAAGGGAAACAAAATTCCTGTCGGGCAATATACAGTTCAGGTTATGGCTACCAATACCAAAGGTTCAGAGACTGCTACATTTACATTAACAATCACAGCAAATCCGAACTATTTTACTTATTTCCGCTACGGAAATAACCTCGGATTAACTCCTATTGAAAACTATGCCGATCAATTCAGAATTGAGGCAGGCGGTAAACTTAACTCTGTAAAACCGGTTCCAACAGCAACAGATGCCAAAGATGGTTTGTCTTCACTAAAGTGGGAAGTAGAATTGAAACATAATCCCAATAATACAAAAGCGACTATTAATGAATCTACCGGACAGATTACAATAACCGGATTAAAACAAGGACAATGTGGCATGGTAATGGTTACCGCAACAGCCGGAGAAGGAAAAACGGCAGTTTCTGTAAAACAACCTGTATTTTTCCATTTCTCAATGATTTCAGACAGTAATGTACAATTAGAGTATACTCCGTTTGTCTTCCAGGTAAATCCGGCAAGAGGTGGTGAGTCAATAGCTCCAAGTTTAGGAGCAGGTATAGATAAATCTACATTCAGATTAGACTATCGCCGTGACTTCTTCTACTATAATATAGCAGGTCCGGATTCACATATAAGCGGGGCATTGGCACAAAAAGTAGATAACTTCTTATCGGAAATGTGGAATTCTTATGATGCGACAGCCGGTACATCCAGAAAACCGATGTCTTACTTTGAAAACACTACTAATTTAAGCAAAGCGTTAGGTTACATTGACCAGACAGACTTCAAAGTACACATTAACCCAAATCTGTGGCGCAACAAAGACGGCTACGCTAACGGGGCCATGATTGGTCAGATAACCTATGACGTCACCGGAAAAGATCCACAAGCTGCAACAAGCGGGGCACGGGTTTCTCCGATATTTATTTGGTTTGATACTAAGTTCTAATAAATACATGCAAAAATACACGTTATGTACTATACAAATATAATAAAATCAATTAGCGCAAGAGGGTTGTTCACCCTCTTGGCACTGATCATATCGATCAGCTTACATGCCCAGAACGCTACTGTAAAAGGTGTTATTGTAGATGAAACAGATACTCCTCTCATTGGAGCAACTGTTCAGGTTAAGGGAACCGCAACGGGAAGTATAACCGACTTTGATGGAAATTACACAATCAAAGCTAATAAAGGTGCGGTTATTACATTCTCATATATTGGATATAAGACACAGGAAATTAAATTCACAGGTCAATCGCCGCTTAACGTAAAGATGATTCCTGACAATCAGACACTAGATGAAGTGGTTGTAGTAGGTTATGGTACTATGAAACGCAGTGACCTGACAGGTTCCGTAGCTTCTATCGCCGCCAAAGATGTAGAAGGCTTCAAGACAAGTTCTGTAGCAGGCGCATTAGGAGGTCAGATTGCCGGTGTGCAAATCACTTCAACTGACGGTACTCCAGGCGCTGGCTTCAGCATCAATATTCGTGGTGTCGGCACATTGACAGGAGATTCTTCTCCACTTTATATTGTCGATGGTTTTGAAGTAGACGATATCGACTATTTGTCAAACTCTGATATCGAATCTATTGAAGTTTTAAAAGATGCTTCTTCTTCCGCTATCTATGGTGCGCGTGCCGCTAATGGCGTGGTATTAATCACAACCAAATCCGGTAAAACTGGAAGACCGACAATTACCTACAATGGTTCAGCCAGTTATCGTAAAATATCTAAAAAGCTAGACGTTCTTTCCCCATACGAATTTGTTAAGTTACAAGGAGAAGTTAATTCAAAATATTCAGACTCCTACTTCAAGCCGGGAAATGACGATAATGATATTCCCTACCGTTATCAGTCACTTGATGACTATATGGGTGTTAAAGGTGTTAACTGGCAGGATGAAACATTCAATCCTACCTGGTCACAAGACCATAGTTTGTCAATCATGGGAGGTACAGATGATTCTAAATACAACGCATCATTCTCACGCTATATTGAAAACGGTATTTTCAAGAACAGTGGTTTCGATAAAACTACAGGAAAGTTTCGCCTTGACCAAAAGTTAAGTAAAAGTTTGTCTTTCAATATCACCGTCAATTATGCACTGACTAACCGTAAAGGTGTAGGTACATCCGCAGACTCCGGTCGTTTCAATATGTTAGCGCAGATTTTAAGTGCCCGTCCTACTGGAGGATTAAAGCTGACTGATGATGAACTTCTTGATTCAGCTATTGACCCTGAAATGCTCGAATCTGGCGAAAGCTTGGCACAAGTGAATCCAGTGAAACAAACTGAATCAGTAACAAATACCAAACGCGCCGAAATGTGGTCTGGTAATGGTTCGATAAGCTGGCAGATTATTAAAGGATTGACATTTAAAACTGCCGGAACCTATAACACCACTAATAACCGTACAAATATTTTCTACAAAGATGGTTCCAAGGAGGCTTATCGTAACGGTCAGAAGCCTTATGGACGTACACAAATGGGACGCGACGTACGTTGGACGAACTTCAATAATCTGACTTGGAAACAGAAGGTTAAGAAACACAACTACGATGTTATGTTAGGGCATGAAGTTTCTTTCAGAAGCACTGAATATTTACTAGGCGAAGCAATGGATTTCCCATTCGATAACTTAGGAAATGATTACCTTGGTCTGGGTGCAACACCTAGTAAAGTAGAAAGCAGCTATAGCGAAAAAATGTTGCTATCATTCTTTGCACGTGGAAATTATAACTACGATAACCGTTATTTACTGACGGCAACAGTTCGTGCTGATGGCTCTACTGTTTTCTCTAACAAAAATAAATGGGGATTCTTCCCTTCATTTTCTGCCGCATGGCGTGTTTCCGAGGAAGCATTCATGAAAGATGTTGATTGGGTATCTAACTTCAAAGTTCGCTTGGGTTGGGGTATTGTAGGCAATGACCGTATCTCCAACTACCTTTCTATGGATCTTTACGAAGCTAGTAAATATGGCGTAGGCAACAATACGGTAACTGTATTGACTCCTAAACAACTGAAAAACGCTAATTTGAAGTGGGAAGGTTCAAGCACTATCAACTTGGGTGTTGACTTAGGTTTTCTTGATAACAGATTAAATGTTACTGCCGACTTCTTTGTCAAAAACACTAAAGACTTATTATTAGCACAGTCACTTGCCCATGTTACCGGATTTGATTCACAGATGCAAAACATCGGTAAGATTCAGAACAAGGGTATTGAACTAAGCTTAAATTCGACTAATATTCAGACACGTGATTTCAGTTGGCAAACCAACTTCAATATTTCATTTATCAAAAACACATTAAAAGGATTAGCTTCAGGCGTTGAATCGATGTACGCCCGCTCCGGATTCGACAGCAACTTTACTGCTTATGATTATATTGCTACTGTAGGCCAATCACTCGGCTTGATTTATGGATATGAATTCGATGGAGTTTATCAAAGTTCTGACTTCTATACTACGCCAGACAATCAACTGATATTGAAAGAAGGTGTTACAAACAATGCACGATATGGCACTGTGAAACCAGGAGTAGTTAAATATAAAGACCAAGATGGCGACGGCATAATCACGACCAATGACCGCACGGTAATTGGTAACGCTATGCCCAAATGGTTTGGTGGTATTACAAATACATTTGACTATAAAGGTATCGACTTCAGCTTCATGCTTCAGTTCAACTATGGCAATGACATATATAATGCAACTCGTCTATATTCTACACAATCCAGAAACGGACGTAGAAATATGCTGGCTGAAGTAGCTGACCGTTGGAGCCCGACAAATACTTCCAACCTGGTTCCTTCACAGGATGGATATATTGTAAATGATGTATATTCCCGCTTTATAGAAGACGGATCATTCTTACGTCTGAAGAATGTAACTTTAGGATACACTTTGCCGCACAAATGGACTCGTAAATTTCATGTATCCAGACTCCGTTTATATGCAACCGGTCAGAATCTGTTCTGCGTAAGCGGATATAGCGGCTATGACCCGGAAGTAAACAGCGCAAGCAATACCCCGATGACTCCGGGACTGGACTGGGGTGCTTATCCAAAAAGTAGAGTATTTACATTTGGTATCGATCTTCAATTCTAATTCATAAAACATATCACATGAAAAAAATAATATACTATATAGCAATGTCGGTAATGTGTTTGCTTCCTTTTTCTTGTTCACTTGAGGAAGAAACCAGAACTGAAGTAGAAAAGAAAAACTACATGAACAATGCGGAGGAAGCAAAAGACGTATTGCTTGGAGTTTATCGTACAAACACTTTAGATGCCATGTATGGATATTACTTATCCATACTCTTTAACTTGGGAACGGATATTTCACAAGTGGAAGGTAGCGGTAATGAAAATTTCCGTATCATTCCGACAAACTCATTCCCAACCACTCAGTCTGAAGTACAGCAAACATGGGCAGCACTTTATACCGGTATTTACAGAGCAAATGATTTTCTGGAACGTATCTCAAATAAAATAGGATCATATACTACAACTGACAAAAAACTCGCCACCTTATACATTGCGGAAGCGAGAGCTTTAAGAGGTATGTTCTACTTTGAATTAGTACGCCGATTTGGAAATGTTGTCTTAATGACAAGTACTCAGATGTCAAATCAGAATCCGGCTACATATGTACAATCAGCTCCAGAAAAGGTATACGAATACATAGAAGACGACTTGTTGTACGCTTGCGACATTTTACCATATGCGACAGATGACCAATATCGCGAAAGCAACGACTATCGTTTCTCAAAAGGAGCAGCATTAGGCTTATTGACCAAAGTTTATGCTACCTGGGCTGGCTATCCGGTAAAGGATGAATCCAAATGGGAAGCTGCTGCAAAAACCGCACGCATTTTGGTAGAATCCGGCAAACATGGACTGTTGAAAGATTACGAACAACTATGGAAGAATACCTGTAATGGCACTTGGGACCCGACTGAAAGTTTGATTGAAATATCATTTTACTCACCGACAGTATCAGGCAACAGTGATCCGGTAGGACGTATCGGTAAGTGGAACGGAGTTAAAACAACCGCTATTGCAGGTGTACGCGGAAGTTGTGCAGCTAACGTAAAAGTAGTTCATACATTTGTGCTTGACTGGAGAGAAGATGTATCGGATATCCGTCGTGATTTATCTATAGCCAACTACCAATATACTGACACAAAAAAATCTCTTTGGGTAGCCGGCGCCAGTGATACAGATGAAAGTGCAGCAGAGAAAGATGCTGATCCTACTAAAGCTCAGAAAAATAAGCAAAACTATACTCCTGCAAAATGGGATATTCAGAAGTATGTAACAACAAATAGTTTCATCAACAATGATAAATCTAATGTGAACTGGTATTTCTTACGCTATGCAGACGTATTATTGCTTTATGCAGAAGTATTAAACGAATGGAAACATGGTCCCGATGCTGAGGCATATAATGCAATCAATGCCGTACGTCGCCGCGGTTATGGCAATCCAAGTAACACAAGCGCATGCGATCTGCCACAAGGACTCGATGAAACAAGTTTTCGTGAAGCAGTCCGCAAAGAACGCAGTTATGAATTATCATTTGAAGGACACCGTCGTCAAGACCTAATCCGTTGGGGTATTTATTATAAAACAGTGCAAGCGACCGCTAAAGAATTAGGTTATTGGTGGGAAGGTACAGGATCACCAAATTATTCAGTAGCCACTTATACAGAAGAAGGCAAACATGAGCTGTTCCCTATTCCACAACGAGACATGGACTTGTGCATCCAATTTAATCAAAATCCCAAATGGTAACTGAATAAAACTCTCTCCAATATGCTTGTGACACGGCATATTGGAGAATATTAAAATCATTTTCGACAAATTCAAAACTAGAAAAGCAGGTATTGAATGCCTTTTAAACAATCCTATCACATAATTTAAACCCATTCATCTACTTTTGCATCAGTTACAAAACTTCTAAAAACAATCACTTAAAATGAATAACATGAAAAAGAAACTTGTTCTCTTTGCTTCGGTTGCCATTGCACTTGCATCGTGCCAGACAACTCCAAAGGAAGACTACAGTTGGATTAAGAAAGGGCTGGATGTAGCTTCTGCCCAGTTACAACTTACAGCAGAAGAAATTGACGGAACCGGTAAGCTTCCACGTTCAATCCGCACCGGATATGACATGGATTTCCTCTGCCGCCAATTAGAAAGAGATCCTTCCACTTTTCAGGATTCACTTCGTCCGCAACCTACTGCCGAACAAATGGGCAAACGTCGTTTATGTGTAGTATACGACTGGACAAGCGGTTTCTTCCCCGGATCACTGTGGTACGCATACGAACTGACCGGAAATGATACACTGAAAGCGGATGCCATTCAATATACAAACCTGCTGAATCCGGTACGCTATTATAAAGGTACACATGATTTGGGATTTATGATCAACTGCAGCTACGGAAACGCTGAGCGTCTGGCTCCTAACGATACCATCAAAGCTGTCATGAAAGAAACTGCCGATAACCTGAGCGGACGTTTCAACGATTCAATCGGAGCCATCCGTTCATGGGACTTTGGCAGCTGGAACTTCCCGGTAATCATCGATAACATGATGAATCTGGACCTTCTGTTCACTGTAAGCAAATGGACAGGCGACAACAAATACAAGGATGTCGCTATCAAGCATGCCATCACTACGATGAAAAATCATTTCCGTCCTGACTATACTTGCTGGCATGTAGTAAGCTATAACAACGACGGCACAGTAGAACGCAAACAGACTCACCAGGGTAAAAACGACGATTCTTCATGGTCGCGCGGACAGGCTTGGGCTGTATACGGATACACTTCCTGCTACCGCGAAACAAATGACACTACCTTCCTGAACTTTGCCGTAAACATAGCCGACATGATCATGGAGCGCGTGAAAACAGACGATGCAATTCCTTACTGGGACTACGATGCTCCTGTCACCGAAGAGACTCCACGCGATGCTTCGGCTGCTGCTGTAACAGCCGCAGGATTCATTGAACTTAGCACAATGGTACCCGACGGAAAGAAATATCTGGATTATGCAGAAAAAATTCTGAAAAGCCTTTCAAGCGACGCATACCTTGCCAAAGTCGGCGAAAACCAGGGATTCATCTTAATGCACTCTGTCGGATCATTGCCTAACGGTTCTGAAATCGATACTCCGCTGAATTATGCTGACTACTACTATTTGGAAGCATTGAAGAGATTCATGGACTTGAAGAAGTTGAGATTGGAGAATGGAGAGGTGAAAGTTATTGAGTAACATAGCTGAGAAAATTCAAATCTAAATTGTAATTTGCAGAATAATAAATGATATCATGAATAAAACTCTGAAATATATCGTCCTGCTGACATTTGCTTGTTTCGTAGGCCAAGGTTATGCCCAAGAGTTGAAAAGCGAGGTATTCTCGCTTCTCAACCTGGACTATCCCGGATTGGAGAAAGTAAAAGCCTTACATCAGGAAGGCAAAGATGAGGATGCCGCAAAAGCACTGCTCGACTACTACCGTGCACGTACGAATGTGAAGACTCCGGATATTAATCTGAAAAAGATCACTATCGGCAAAGAAGAACAGCAATGGGCGGACGACGGATTGAAACATACATTCTTTGTTCACAAAGGTTACCAGCCTTCTTACAACTACGGAGAAGATATCAACTGGCAATACTGGCCGGTGAAAGACAATGAACTCCGCTGGCAGTTGCACCGTCATAAATGGTTTACTCCGATGGGTAAGGCATACCGTGTATCGGGTGACGAGAAATATGCCAAAGAATGGGCATACCAATACATCGACTGGATCAAAAAGAATCCGTTGGTGAAGATGGACAAGAAAGAATACGAACTGGTAAGTGACGGTAAGATTAAAGGCGAAGTGGAAAATGTACGTTTCGCATGGCGTCCGCTGGAAGTAAGTAATCGTCTGCAGGATCAGACTACACAGTTCCAGTTGTTCCTCCCCTCTCCTTCTTTCACTCCGGATTTCCTGACTGAATTTCTGGTGAACTATCATAAACATGCCGTACATATTCTGGCTAATTACTCTGATCAGGGTAATCACTTGTTGTTCGAAGCTCAGCGTATGATTTATGCAGGTGCATTCTTCCCGGAATTTAAAGAAGCTCCGGCCTGGAGAAAAAGTGGTATCGACATTCTGAACCGTGAAATAAACGTACAGGTTTACAACGATGGCGGTCAGTTTGAACTTGACCCGCATTACCACCTTGCTGCTATCAATATCTTCTGCAAAGCACTGGGTATTGCAGATGTTAACGGATTCCGTAATGAATTTCCACAGGAATATCTGGATACCATCGAAAAGATGATCATGTTCTATGCTAATATTTCTTTCCCGGATTACACAAATCCATGTTTCAGTGATGCTAAAATCACAGAAAAAAAAGAAATGCTGAAGAACTATCGTGAATGGAGCAAACTGTTCCCCAAAAACGAAACTATCAAGTATTTGGCAACAGACGGCAAAGAGGGTGCATTACCTGATTATATGTCGAAAGGTTTCCTGAAGTCAGGTTTCTTTGTATTCCGCAATTCCTGGGGAATGGATGCTACACAAATGGTAGTAAAAGCCGGTCCGAAAGGTTTCTGGCATTGTCAGCCGGATAACGGTACTTTCGAAATGTGGTTTAACGGCAAGAACCTGTTCCCCGACTCCGGTTCGTATGTATATGCAGGTGAAGGCGAAGTGATGGAACAACGCAACTGGCACCGTCAGACTTCCGTACACAACACCGTGACTCTGGACAATAAAAATCTGGAAACAACCGAATCTGTTACTAAACTGTGGCAGCCGGAAGGCAATATCCAGACATTGGTTACAGAAAACCCAAGCTACAAGAACTTCAAGCACCGCCGTTCGGTCTTCTTCGTAGACAATACCTACTTTGTCATTGTAGATGAAGTATCAGGCAGCGCCAAAGGTTCTGTCAACCTGCACTATCAGATGCCGAAAGGTGAGATAGCCAACAGCCGCGAAGACATGACATTCCTGACTCAATTCGAGGATGGAAGCAACATGAAACTTCAATGCTTCGGCCCTGAAGGCATGAGCATGAAAAAAGAGCCGGGATGGTGTTCTACTGCATATCGCAAGCGCTACAAACGTATGAATGTTTCATTCAACGTAAAGAAAGACAATGAGAATGCGGTACGTTACATCACAGTTATTTACCCAGTCAAGAAGAGCGCAGATGCCCCTAAATTTGACGCTAAGTTCAAGAACAAAACGTTCGATGAAAACGGACTGGAAATAGAAGTGAAAGTAAACGGCAAGAAACAGTCATTAAAATATAAATTATAATCCAGTGACCAGCGAGGCACTGAGACCAGATTTCCATGCGGATATATGCCCGCTACGGAAAAGGCCTCGGCTCCTCACTGGTCATTTTTTATCATCAGATGTTATTTCTATCATGAAAAGCAATCCCTCTACCTTACTGCTTCCATTGGCTGCACTAAGCCTCGCTTCCTGTGCCAACCAGAAAAAAGAAGAAACCAAACGTCCGAACATCATCTTCATGATGACCGACGACCATACCACCCAAGCTATGTCCTGCTATGGTGGCAACCTCATCCAGACTCCCAATATGGATCGTATAGCCAATGAGGGTATCCGTTTTGACAATTGTTATGCAGTCAATGCCCTTTCCGGTCCTTCACGTGCCTGCATCCTCACCGGAAAATTCAGCCATGAGAACGGCTTTACCGATAATGCAAGCACCTTCAACGGTGATCAGCAGACATTCCCGAAACTACTTCAACAAGCCGGTTATCAGACTGCCATGATCGGTAAATGGCATCTTATCAGCGAACCGCAGGGATTTGACCACTGGAGCATACTCAGCGGCCAGCATGAGCAGGGCGACTACTACGACCCTGACTTCTGGGAAGACGGAAAGCACATCGTAGAAAAAGGATATGCAACGGATATTATCACCGACAAGGCAATCGATTTCCTCGAAAACCGCGACAAAAACAAACCTTTCTGCATGATGTATCATCAGAAAGCTCCCCACCGTAACTGGATGCCCGCCCCCCGCCATCTGGGTATATTCAACAATACTATTTTCCCCGAACCCGCAAACCTGTTCGATGACTACGAAGGACGCGGGAAAGCGGCACGGGAACAAGATATGTCGATCGAGCATACGCTGACGAATGACTGGGACTTAAAACTGCTCACTCGCGAAGAAATGCTGAAAGATACGACAAACCGCCTGTATAGCGTTTATAAGCGCATGCCTGTAGAAGTACAGGACAAATGGGATTCCGCCTATGCACAGCGCATTGCCGAATACCGCAAAGGCGACCTGAAAGGCAAGGCATTAATCAGCTGGAAATACCAGCAATATATGCGCGATTATCTGGCTACCGTTCTGGCTGTAGACGAGAATATCGGTCGTCTGCTGAATTATCTCGAAAAGATCGGCGAACTGGACAATACCATTATTGTCTATACTTCCGACCAAGGATTCTTTCTGGGTGAACACGGCTGGTTTGACAAACGATTCATGTACGAAGAATGTCAGCGTATGCCGCTTATCATCCGTTATCCGAAGGCCATTAAAGCCGGAAGCACCAGCAACGCCATTAGCATGAACGTAGACTTCGCCCCCACTTTCCTTGACTTTGCCGGTGTAGAAGTGCCATCTGATATTCAGGGAGCATCACTGAAACCAGTATTGGAAAACGAAGGCAAGACTCCTGCCGACTGGCGTAAAGCAGCCTACTATCATTATTATGAATATCCGGCAGAACACTCCGTAAAACGTCATTACGGCATTCGCACGCAGGACTTCAAACTGATTCATTTCTACAACGACATTGACGAATGGGAAATGTATGACATGAAAGCCGATCCGAGAGAAATGAACAATATCTTCGGAAAAGCGGAATATGCTAAGAAACAAAAAGAGTTGATGCAACTACTTGAAGAAACTCAGAAACAATATAAAGACAATGATCCCGATGAAAAAGAGACAGTGCTTTTCAAAGGAGACAGAAGACTGATGGAAAATCGATAAATAACCCAAAACAATAATATCATGGACAGAAGAAATTTTATAAAGAATACTGGCTGGTCTTTTTTAGGACTAGCAGCATCCGGCAGCCTGCTCGGCTCTTGTGCGGCAGGAAGTAAAGAAGCCAAAAAGAAAATGCCATCGGCAAGTGACCTCAAAATGTACTGGGGAGACCTGCACAACCATTGTAACATCACATACGGACACGGCGATATGCGCGATGCTTTTGAAGCAGCGAAAGGACAGTTGGATTTTGTAAGTGTAACACCCCACGCCATGTGGCCGGATATCCCCGGAGCAGACGATCCACGCCTGAAATGGGTAATCGACTACCATACCGGTGCTTTCAAACGTTTGCGCGAAGGCGGATATGAGAAGTACGTAGCCATGACAAACGAATATAATAAAGAAGGAGAATTCCTCACTTTCGTTGGATATGAAGCACACAGCATGGAACATGGCGACCATGTTGCCTTGAACTACGATCTCGATGCACCGCTTGTAGAATGCACTTCCATCGAAGACTGGAAACAAAAGGCCAAAGGACACAAAGTATTCATCACTCCGCACCATATGGGCTATCAGGGTGGTTATCGCGGCTATAACTGGAAATGCTTTACCGAAGGAGACCAGACCCCGTTCGTAGAAATGTATTCTCGTCACGGTCTGGCTGAAAGCGATCAGGGCGACTATCCATACTTGCACGATATGGGCCCCCGCCAATGGGAAGGAACCATTCAATATGGTCTGGAACTGGGTAATAAATTCGGTATTATGGCTTCTACCGACCAACATTCGGGTTATCCGGGCAGTTATGGTGACGGCCGTATCGGTGTACTGGCTCCGTCATTAACCCGCGACGCTATATGGGAAGCACTTCGGACCCGCCACGTATGCGCCGCAACCGGCGATAAGATTTTGATTGACTTCCGCCTCAACGATGCTTTCATGGGTGACGTAGTGCGTGGCAACAGCCGCCGCATTTATCTGAATGTTACCGGAGAAAGTTGCATCGACTATGTGGATATCGTCAAGAACGGTCAGATTCTGGCCCGCATGAATGGTCCGTTGACTCCGGTTGCCCCCGAAGGTGATACTGTCCGCTGCAAAGTGAAAGTAGATTTCGGATGGAACCGTGAAGAGCAGTATGTACACTGGCAAGGTAAATTGTCTGTAGACAAAGGACGCATTCTGAGCGTCACTCCATGTTTCCGCGGTGCAGCCTTCACTTCTCCGCAAGAAGGGGAAACAGAATTCCATACTCACGTAAACCGCATTGTATCCGCAGACGAAAAAGAAACCGAACTGGATATGTACAGCAGCAAGAATCCGAATACGACTACCGCTGCCATGCAAGCTGTCATCCTCGAAGTAGAGATGCCGAAAGACGGAAAAGTGATTGCTGATTTCAACGGCAAGAAGTTTGAACACACATTGGGCGAATTGCTCGAAGGCTCACGTTCGCACTTCATGATCGGCTGGCTGAGCGAAGCGATTCTCTTCAATCGTGCTATGCCCGAAAGCTGTTTCACTGTGGAACACTATATGGAAGATAAAGAGCCTCAGCGTGATACAGATTACTACTACGTGCGTGTTCGCCAGCGTGACGGGCAATGGGCATGGAGTTCACCTATCTGGGCAGAAAGAGTATAAACTGGTATATGAAAGAAAACAGTTGCTTTGCTTGTGCCAAGCCGTTGGCACAGTTGTGTCAAGCTGTTGGCACTGCTATGCCAAGCCTTTGGCACAAGCGTGCCAATACGGTGGCACAAGCATGGCACAGTATAAACGAATTTAAAACATACCTAGTTATATGGAAAAAGAATACGCTATAGGAATTGATCTTGGCGGGACTTCTGTGAAATACGCTCTTATTGATAATAATGGCGTATTTCACTTTCAAGGGAAGCTACCGTCGAATGCCGACGTATCAGCCGAAGCTGTCATCGGGCAATTAGTCAAGGCAGTCAATGAAGTGAAAACCTTTGCCGAAGCAAAGGAATATACGATAGCCGGTATCGGGATAGGGACACCGGGAATTGTCGATTGTACGAATCGTATCGTATTGGGAGGTGCGGAGAATATTCAAGGCTGGGAAAATCTGAAACTGGCAGACCGGATGGAAAAAGAGACCGGACTTCCTACCCAACTGGGAAATGACGCTAATCTGATGGGACTCGGCGAAACGATGTACGGAGCCGGAAACGGAGCCACTCATGTGGTCTTTCTGACTGTAGGAACCGGTATCGGTGGCGCAGTCATAATTGACGGCAAACTGTTTAACGGATACGCCAATAGAGGTACTGAATTGGGACATGTCCCCTTGATAGCTAATGGTGAACCTTGCGCCTGCGGTTCAATAGGATGCCTTGAACATTATGCTTCCACTGCCGCACTGGTCCGTCGTTTCAGCAAACGGATAGCCGAAGCCGGCATCTCTTATCCGAATGAAGAAATAAACGGAGAATTGATCGTCCGTCTCTATAAACAAGGAGATAAGATTGCGGCTGAGTCGCTGAACGAACATTGTGATTTCCTCGGTCACGGCATTGCCGGATTTATTAATATCTTCAGCCCTCAAAGAGTCGTTATCGGCGGAGGACTGTCCGAAGCCGGAGACTTTTATATTCAGAAAGTAAGTGAGAAAGCCCTTCGCTATGCCATCCCCGACTGTGCCGTGAACACGGAAATCATGGCAGCCTCTTTAGGCAACAAAGCCGGAAGTATCGGTGCCGCCTCCCTCTTTTTAAATAGAAAACCGAATTAAATGAAGAGCAGAAAACCTTCTCAACTTATTTAAGATTATGAAGAAAAATCTAGGAATGCTGGCGCTAATTATGGCGTTCTGGTTCACTATCTCGTTTATTACCAATATTCTGGGACCGCTTATTCCGGACATTATCCACAATTTCAATCTGAGCGATCTTGCGATGGCGGGGTTTATCCCGACTTCCTTCTTTCTGGCTTACGCCATTATGTCCATCCCTGCCGGACTACTGATCGACCGTTTCGGTGAAAAGCCTGTCTTGTTCTGTGGATTCCTGATGCCGTTTATCGGAACCATCCTGTTCGCCTGTATGCATACTTATCCGATGTTGCTAGCTTCATCTTTCATCATCGGTCTGGGAATGGCAATGCTGCAAACCGTGCTGAATCCGCTCCAACGTACTGTAGGAGGAGAAGAAAACTATGCTTTCATCGCTGAACTGGCACAATTTATGTTCGGTATCGCCTCCTTCCTAAGCCCGTTGGCATATACTTATCTGATTCGGGAACTTGATCCTGCCACTTATACAGCAGGAAAAAGCCTTATCCTTGACTTGCTGGCGGATATGACGCCACAAGATATGCCTTGGGTATCTCTCTACTGGGTATTTACCTTATTGTTGCTGGTGATGCTGATTGCCGTCGGCGTTTCGCATTTCCCGAAGATTGAACTGAAAGAAGATGAGAAAAGCGGATCGAAAGATTCCTACCTCGCCCTGTTCAAGCAGAAATATGTATGGTTGTTCTTTCTGGGAATCTTCTGCTATGTCAGTACGGAACAAGGAACCTCTATCTTCATGAGTACCTTCCTCGAACAATATCACGGTGTAAACCCGCAGGCGGAAGGTGCGCAGGCAGTCAGCTACTTCTGGGGACTGATGACGGCAGGCTGTCTGGTCGGAATGATTCTTCTGAAACTGATTGACAGCAAACGCCTGCTACAGGTTTCGGGAGTATTGACGATAGTGCTGTTACTAGCCGCTTTATTCGGAAGCAAGGATGTTTCGCTAATCGCCTTTCCTGCTATCGGATTCAGTATTTCCATGATGTACTCTATCGTCTTCTCATTGGCGCTGAACTCGGCTTCACAGCATCACGGCTCATTTGCCGGAATTTTATGTTCGGCTATCGTGGGTGGAGCAGGCGGGCCGATGATTGTGAGTACATTGGCAGATGCTACGTCCTTGCGTACAGGTATGCTGTCTATCCTGCTCTTTGTGGGATATATCACCTTCATCGGTTTCTGGGCACATCCGCTGATCAACAACAAGACAATCAGTCTGAAAGAACTCTTAAAAAAATAAGATGATGAAACAACGATATTATATTTTCCTGTTATTTGTAGCTATGCTTTCCTATAGTGGATATGCGCAGAAAAGCATCCTGCGTCTGAGTCAGCAGACGCTGATGCATGAAGTCCGCGAAACACCTTCTCCACTAGACGGTCAGCACATAGCAGTCAATCCGCCGCGTTTCATGTGGCCGGATAAGTTCCCCCACCTCGGACCTGTGCTTGACGGAGTGGAAGAAGAAAATCACAAACCGGAAGTGACATACCGCATCCGTATCGCACGTGATCCTGAGTTTAAATCGGAAGTAATGACCGCCGAAAGAAACTGGGCTTTCTTCAATCCTTTCAAACTCTTTGAAAAAGGGAAATGGTATTGGCAGCACGCCTACCTTGATAAGGACGGCAAAGAAGAATGGTCGCCCGTCTATCATTTCTATGTGGACGAGCAGACACGTACGTTCAATCCTCCCTCCTTGCAAGAAGTGCTGGCGAAGTTCTCTCAAAGCCATCCCCGTATCCTGCTCGATGCCAAAGACTGGGATCAGATCATCGAGCGGAACAAGAATAATCCGGAAGCGCAGCTCTATATTCAGAAAGCAAGGAAATGCCTCAATCATCCATTGAAACATCTGGAGGAGGAAATCGATACCACCCAAGTAGTCAAATTGACAAACATCGTACAATATCGCTCGGCATTGATTCGGGAAAGCCGCAAGATAGTAGACCGCGAAGAAGCGAACATAGAAGCTATGGTACGCGCTTATCTGCTGACGAAAGACGAAGTGTACTACAAAGAAGGTATCAAACGTCTTTCCGAAATTCTTTCGTGGAAAGACAGTAAGTACTTCGCAGGAGATTTCAACCGCTCCACGATTCTGTCCATGAGTACTTCCGCTTATGATGCATGGTACAATCTGTTAACGCCTGCCGAAAAACAGTTGCTTCTCGAAACGATCAGCGAAAACGCCCATAAGTTTTATCATGAATATGTGAATCATCTGGAAAACCGTATTGCCGACAATCATGTATGGCAGATGACTTTCCGTATTCTGAATATGGCAGCTTTTGCTACATACGGTGAATTGCCGATGGCTTCCACTTGGGTAGATTATTGCTATAACGAATGGGTATCCCGTCTGCCGGGACTCAACACCGACGGAGGATGGCACAACGGTGACTCTTATTTCCATGTCAACCTTCGTACATTGATCGAAGTTCCCGCTTTCTATTCACGTATCAGCGGTTTCGATTTCTTTGCCGATCCCTGGTATAACAACAATGCGCTCTATGTAATCTATCATCAGCCTCCGTTCTCCAAATCTGCGGGACACGGTAACTCCCATGAAACGAAAATGAAACCGAACGGGACACGGGTCGGCTATGCGGATGCTTTAGCACGTGAATGCAATAATCCGTGGGCAGCCGCCTACGCACGTACCATTCTGGAGAAAGAACCGGATATCATGAAAAAGTCTTTTCTTGGAAAAGCAGGTGATCTGACCTGGTATCGCTGCATTACTGACAAGGCACTCCCGAAAGAAGAACACTCATTGGCAGAGTTGCCGATGACGAAAGTATTTAATGAAACGGGAATTGCTACGATGCATACTTCGTTGGGGGATATAGAAAAGAACGCAATGTTGTCATTCCGTTCCAGTCCATACGGTTCAACTTCGCACGCATTGGCCAATCAGAATGCATTTAATACCTTCTATGGCGGCAAGGCGATCTTCTATAGCAGCGGACATCGTACCGGTTTTACCGATGACCATTGTATGTATTCCTATCGAAACACCCGTGCACACAACAGTATTCTGGTCAATGGAATGACTCAGACTATCGGGACGGAAGGTTACGGATGGATTCCCCGTTGGTATGAAGGAGAAAAGATTTCGTATATGGTGGGAGACGCTTCCAATGCTTACGGAAAGATCACAGCTCCTATCTGGTTGAAACGTGGTGAACTTTCCGGCACGCAGTACACTCCCGAAAAGGGATGGGATGAGAACAAACTGAAGATGTTCCGTCGGCACATCATTCAATTAGGCAATACGGGAGTGTATGTGATTTATGATGAACTGGAAGGAAAAGAAGCGGTCACATGGAGCTATCTGCTGCATACGGTAGAACTTCCGATGGAAATGCAGGAACTTCCTTATGAAGTGAAAGTTACGGGAAAGAATAAGGATGGAGGCATCTCTGTTGCTCATCTTTTCAGTTCGGCAAAGACGGAACAGGCCATCGTAGATACCTTCTTCTGCGCTCCAACCAACTGGAAGAATGTAACCAATGCCCAGGGAAAAGCTGTGAAGTATCCCAATCACTGGCATTTTTCGTCTACTACCATTCCATGTAAAACTGCCCGTTTCCTCACCGTTATGGATACACATGGAAATAACCGTGCGGATATGAAAGTGGTTCGCCAAGGCAATACCGTACAAGTAGGCGACTGGATTATTACCTGCAATCTGACGGAGAAAGGGAAAGCGGCAATCAGCGTCACACATCAAGCGGAAAAGGTTTCTTTGAAATACGATGCCGGCAAGAAGGAAGGTGCGACTATCATCACAGATCAAGTACAAGGGAAACAGGTCAATAAGGTTCTGACTGACTATTTACCAGATTTTGAGATATAATTTCCCCATTCTGGCACACAATATGGAGCTATTCAATGGTTATTATAAACTTACGAATAGCTCCTTTCTTTTATTGTCTTTTATTGAAGGTGACAATGCTTATTATGCCACATTTCAAGCATTAATAATGTCCATGACAGGTATTAATATCTGACTTTTCAGGTATTAACAGTTGACATCTCAGATATTAACATCTGACAACTCAACCATTAATACCTGAGATGTGGGATATAAAAAGACAGTAGACCACTGTACCTTTATCATAATGAGCATTGAGTTTACTACTAAAAAATTGTATCTTTGCCTATGTTGGTACTCTACGCAAACATTGAAACCTGCATAAATGTTATATCAACAGATAAAATTTAAATAGAATAAAAGATGAAATACATTGGAGCACATGTAAGCGCATCCGGCGGCGTAGAATTCGCCCCTGTCAATGCGCATGAGATTGGAGCAAATGCCTTTGCCCTGTTTACTAAAAATCAACGTCAATGGGTGAGTAAACCATTGACAGAAGAAAACATCCGTCTTTTCAAAGAAAATTGCACTAAGTACAATTTCCAAACAGACTATATTTTACCGCATGACAGTTACCTTATTAATTTGGGACACCCCGAAGAAGAAGGATTGGAGAAAAGTCGAGCTGCCTTTTTAGATGAGATGCAACGCTGCGAACAATTAGGACTGAAACTTCTCAATTTCCATCCCGGCAGCCATCTGAATAAAATCTCCATAGAGGATTGTCTCGCACTCATTGCAGAAAGTATCAACCTGACTTTGGAGAAGACTAAAGGAGTAACGGCCGTTATTGAAAATACTGCGGGGCAAGGCAGTAATTTAGGAAGTGAATTCTGGCAATTAAGATATATCATCGACCGGGTGAATGATAAAAGCCGTGTAGGTATTTGCCTGGATACTTGCCATACATATACAGCGGGATATGACATAGTGAATGATTACGATAAAGTCTTTGACGAATTTGAAAAAGAAGTAGGTTTCGAGTATCTGCGTGGTATGCACCTGAATGATTCTAAAAAAGAATTAGGCAGTCATGTTGACCGTCACGATAACATAGGCCAGGGACTGATCGGGAGTGCATTCTTTGAAAGATTAATGAAAGATTCAAGATTCGATAATATGCCACTTATTCTTGAAACACCCGATGAAAGCAAGTGGGCAGAAGAAATTGCATGGTTGAGAAGCGTTGAATAAACGCTTCACTTCTTTTTTAATAAATATTCGCCATACTGACTAACGGCTCATAGAGTTTCTCGATATCCTGCGAGTCCATTTCTATCTGCACCTGATCCCCCGGCATCAGTTTCTGCCCTTTGGGAGGCCAGTTTTTCCGGTCACGATGAACATTTATAATAATACAACGTTCCGGCAGGCGAAGTTCATCCACGATTTTACCATCCAGGTAAGAACCGCTCATGACCTCTACCGATAAAGTGTAGCGGGCCTCTTCTTTAAACGCAGGAGAATTAATCATATCATCATATAAAATCACATTGAAAGGTTTTATCTGAAGCATTTCCGTGAAATAGTAAGTCAGTCCTCCCACTACAATAGAAGGATAAAAGACTTCCAGATGTCCCGTAATCTCAGTAATCAGCACAATAGCGGTGAGAGGTGTACGTATGACCGCAACCAGAAAAGCAGACATACAGATCAACATGATATAACTGATATTTTCATAAGCAATCACTCCTTGCTGAACCAGAATCAATGCAACTATTTGCCCTAAAAGCCCTCCTGTCACTAATGTAGGAATGAAACTTCCTCCCGGCAGTCCTGACGAAAAAGAAAAGGTACTGAATACAAAATGCAACAACATCATACCGACAATCCAAAGAATATGGGTATCGGGATGCATGGCCTGTGCCAACAGAAACTGTTCCCCACCTCCTGTCAGATTGACTTCTGCCATAGAGATGAGATAAGCAATAAAGAGCAGATATAGCATTTTTACGTATTCCGGATGCTTGATGGCCGGATAGATACGTTTGACCTGAAGCGTAGTGACAGAAAAGAACTTTCCGAAAACAGAAACCACAGCCGCCAAAAGAAGAAACAACTTTACCTGTGACCAGAAAGTCATTCCCGGTACAATCGCATCAATCTGAAAATACGGATTGATAGGAAAAAGCCAACTGGCGACTCCTCCGGCAACGACTCCTGCCAGCAAGGTAGTAATCGCCGTCTTTGGCGCATCAAACCGTTCAATAGATTCTATAACCAGCAATGAGGAAGCCAACGGAGCAGCAAAAGCAGCCGCCAACCCGGCACCGGCACCCGCCGCCAACAATTGTTTCCGCTCGCCGGCAAGCACTCTCCCCCATTTAGAAACCAGACATCCTACATACGAACCGATCTGCACCGAAGGTCCTTCACGTCCCAAAGACAAACCGGTGCTTAGCGCAAGTATTCCTCCCACAAACTTGGCAATCACCTCAATGAAAGGATGTTTATACGCAACTCTTCCATTGATAACTCCACGTGTTTGTGGAATACCTCCTCCTGTGATCAACGGCATCTTTTTCACCAGCCAGGAGACAAATATAAGAATCCCCCACATTAACAGAAAAAGAGGAAGGTACCAATACCATTTAGGATGAGAATCAAAGAAGTCATGACGAAGATTGAAGAAGAACTGAAGCAGGTAATGATAAGGCACAGCAATAAGCCCCGTCAGTAACCCGACAAAGATACTGACAAAGTAAAGCCGCGCATCAATCAATTTGAGTTTGAAGATACGCCAACGTCCTCTGTCCTTTAATTTTTTAATCAGTCGAAACTCCATTCAGCAAAGTTTTCATTGTTTTCGCATGGATACAACAATTAATACCCCGCAGAGGTTTCAGACTGATAAATATTTAATCAGCTTTATCCTTCCAGCAGATTCAGACGCAGAATACCATGTATCATGAGTCAGCATCAACTACACGTCCGGCAAAGCTCTCTTTGCCGGACTGTGCATAGGCTGCCAAAACTTATCAGTAACAAGACACAATGAATAATCAACGATACTGAAAAGAATAGATATATCTGCCTATGCCCAATTTGTGTTGACTTTAGTAAAATAAAACACTATAATAAATAATACCTAATCCATTATCTACTTTTGAGTTTGATGAGGGGGATGCTGTCTTTGTCTCTGGCGGTCTTGTCCGGGTTTGTGACCTTGTCCCGGTTTCTGTCCTTTTCTACGGTCAAACTCTTTTCTGAATTTATTCATATTGCTCTTTTCCTGCTGATAAATCTTCATGATCTGCTTTTGAGACAGAATCTTGCTGAACTCATTATAATACTTCTCACGGATGTCCAGCATCTTACGACTCTGCGCAAACTGATCTTTCAACATTTTAGCGATTTCCGCATCTGTCATAACCGGTTTTGGAGTTTCTTTGGCAGTATTGGCTTCCGTACCTTGAGCTGCATCTTTTCTCGCTCTGGGTTTGAAGTTCATCATACGACACTCACGAAGTTCTTTCAGATACTTCTCGTATATCGGAGTAAACTTGGCTGCCGTTGCATCATCCAGCATGAGCGCTCTCACCATCTGATTGGTCTGCATCTGCATCATCTGCTCCGGTGTAGGACGCTGTTTTCTTTCTTTGTTTTCTTCATTCTGTGCAGAAAGGGTCATCTGGCTTCCCAAAAATAAAGCCATCAACACTACATAAATAAACTTAGTCTTCATAATCTTTACGTTTTAATAATTAATTGAGTTATTCAGTTTAAAAATATATCGTTTTCAGAGAAGCTGACGAGCTCTTCCAACTCCTCATCTGACAATTCCTTAATCCATTTATCTACCGGATCTGTAGTTACATTATTTTTATCGACAGCCAATATATTTGAAGCAGATGGTGTGTCGGTATTCATATAGCGGAGAGACGGCGTAAACAAAATCCCGGCCAATACTGCTGCTACAGCAATCATAGTAGGAATAATCCTTTTCAGCCGACGCTTCTTGCGTTGCTCGTCAACCGTACGTTCCAATATCTTACGCTGTGTCTCCTCAAAAAAGTTATCGGGAGTGCGATAAGGTGTCCGCTTACCAATATTGTCAAAATCAAAATCCTTATCCATGATGTTACCTGTTTAATATATATTCCTTTATCTTATCTTTCGCATAGTGATAATTCACTTTCAGTGTCTCAACCTTACTATCCAGAACACGGGCGATATCTTCATATTCCAGTTCATCGTAATAGCGCAAGTTGAAAACGATCCGCTGCTTTTCCGGCAAAGTCAATATAGCTTCCTGAAACTTTACAGCCAGTTCATCTTCGTAGTCGACATAGTCAGAAGCTTTCAGTTTACTCATCAGTTCTTCCTGAACATCTTCCGCTGATATTACTTCTTCTTTACGGCTATTCAATAACCGAAGACACTCATTCGTTGCAATTCTGTAGATCCATGTACTCAGCGAACTTTCATTCCGGAACTGATCCAAATGGCGGAATACACGAATGAAGACTTCTTGCAGCACATCTTCCGCATCTTCGTGAGACACTACCATTCTCCGGATATAATTATATATCGGTTCCTGAAAACTGTCCACCAGCAACCTGAATCCCCGCTCGCGATCTGAGGAACAAGCTTTTCGGATTTTATCTTCGTTTATCATCTATTATTTCTGAGCTTTGGTTATTAGAACGCCGAAAAGGAACGAAGTTAAATGCACAAGAGCCGATTTTACATTTATTAATAGAAAAGAGGAAATATGACATTGGCATACAAGGAATAAAAAAACGCCTCCATAATCTTTTTCAAGACCATGGAGGCGCTGTTAACTCTTTATATACAAGCCGAAGTTGACTGAAAATCACCAGAACTTATTATGTTCCGCACTATATTCAAAACCTGCAGCTTTCAACTGACTGACAATATCTTCTCTGCTTACATCCATATCTTCGCAAAGCTCATCTAGCGAAGAATAACAGTCACGCAACTTCATATTGATGACACTGAACAGCACCATCGGATCTTTAGGCAATTCCATATTCTACAATCTTTTAAACCGGGCGCAAAGTTACAGCAATCCCGGCGAATGGCAAAACAAATCAAGGGCCGATTTCTTCTATTTTCAAAGAGATTCTCTCAATCAGCTTACCAAGTTCCTCTTCCAGAGGTATCACATTAAAGTCCCTCCAGAAGTCTTCATCATATTTGAAATTCAGATCAGAGAAGATAGTACGCGTCGGTAATCTCTCTGCCCGTGGGAATGCAGTCACTTGTTCCGTATCCACTTTGCAAGTGATCATTTCAAACCAGATCTGCATCTGCGGACTAGCAGACAGCAACCGTCGCCGTTTCACCTTGAAAGAAAGGTCTCCACGGATATGATGAATATAATAGATACCTTGCCATGGTTTGTAGGAAATAGTATAAACCACCTTTTGCGGTATTATCTGAATGCCATGCGTGCGCCTTTCTACAAACATTTCCGACGCTTTCTTTACACGCTGGGGATCTACCTCAAAACGAGCTTGTAACAAGGCATTCGTCTCGGCATCAATATACAAATCTCCGCAATAGAGAGGCTCGATAATCTCCTTCTTTTGTGCAAAGTGTATGACATTCACACACCGGTCGTCTATGAATGTCACTCCCTGCGAAGTATACAGATAACCGTTATCACCTGCGTCAGGTATCAGGAATGAAGGCATATCCTTCATTATATCCATCTGAAAACATGCCTGAATGCCGGACTTCACCTTTACAAGCAGGCTGTCTTTGGCTTCGACATTACTCAGCCGGCTCATCTTCAACAGCTTCGCCTGATCGGAAACGGGAGAATGCGAACCGATCTTATAAACTTTGAAAACTGCTTCAGTAAGATTCTGAACCTTATTTTTCAATAAAACTCCTTCACGGTAAAATGTGGTCAGGTAGACAGGAGAATGAGAATAGTTCTGCTCTCTTTGCCTTCCCATTTCTTTCAGCAGCTTATAAGGATCGACCCATTGAACCACTACTTCCTGTAAAGGAACAACCTTTGGTTCCAAGCTCAGAATATGATGGCGACCTGCCAAAACTGAAACTTCCAGAGTTTGTGAAACATATCCTATATGAGAAAAAACAACCGAATCGTTTTGCAAAGAATCCGGTAAGGAAAGTCTGAACTCTCCTTCCTGATTAGTAACAATCCCCACAGATGTCCTCCGGACTCCAACGGATGCAGAAGCAATAGGCATTCCGGTTTCCTTATCCAGTAAAGTTCCGGTAAGCATCAGATTTACAGGGTGAACGGATGAAGGTTTCGCCTGTTGCTGTTTGGTCGGTGAAGAAGAAGTTATCAGAATATGAGTCCCTATTACTTTAAATTCCAGGCTGGTATCTCCTGTTATCTCATAAATAGCCTGACGAATGGTTCGCTCTCCTTTCCGTATCTTCACCGTTACATCATTATCTACTACTTTACTGTCATAGATAAACAGATAACCTGACTGCTGAGAAATATTGCCTAACAGTGAATAGACCGTTCCTTTCATCTTCGGCAGGCTGATCATACGCTCCAGCACATCTTCTCCGTCAGCTCTCAACGTATCCGGTACGATAAAGAACAAACACAGAATCACCATATAGCGATAAACCAGCCTCATCTCACTTTTTTTATTTATTCTGTCAGCATGAATGTATCCCCCTGCCGTGTGCACTTCAAATTAAGCGCATAGGCTATCAATGTAGCCACAGTCTCTGGAGATTCATTGGAAAATTCAACTGTCAGCTTTCTTTTTTCAAGCGCAGGAGAAGCTACACGTATCTGCGAACTACCTGCATTCATATTCATTACTTTCAGAATATGCCCCAAAGATTCATCTTTAAAACAGACATGCTTCAGATAGCGATTCAACTCTCCGGCATTTTCAGTCGAACTGAGCAAAAGTTGCTGTGATTGCAATACCACTGTCTCACCAGCTTTGACATAACATTCTTTATTTCCCTTTTTAAGGGTTACCCTAACGGTTCCCCGTTGCACCGAAAGACGGAACGGAGCATCTTCGACGCTCTTTACACTAAAAGCAGTACCCAATACTTCAATCTTTACTTCCTTTGTATCAATCCAAAAAGGTTGCTTCTGCTTCTTTGCCACATCAAAAAAGGCATCTCCCTGCAAACTGACTTCCCGTTTGTCGGAAACAAAATGTTCCGGATATCGGATAAAAGTCTCCTTTGCCAAGAACACGACAGAACCATCTTCCAGAGTCGTGACCAATGTAGGAACATCTTGATTCTCCTGTGTTATAAAGTCAGGTAATTCCTCTTTTTGACCGAATCCCCAATACAAAGTACTAAAAACCAAACCGACCACCATCGCCGCTACAGTGCCATAGCGTACCCACATCGGGATTTTAGGCATCCGATGGTCTTCTACAAGCAGATGATCTTTATCCAATCGGTCGTACAACCGATTCCAAGCCTGCTCCGTCTTTATTTTATGAATATCCGTTTTCATCATTTCATTTGAATATAATTTTCTATTTCTTTTCGCAAAGTTCGTAAAGTCTTCGTCATTTCCGCTTCCACCGTTTTGACGGAGAGAGAAAGCTGGACTGCAATTTCCGCATATTTCTTTCCCTCCGTCCGGTGCATTTTAAATATCTGCATTCTGCGTTCCGGCAATTTCTCAAGGGTATTATTTATCAGCTTCTGAAGTTCTTCATATTCCATCTGCTGATGAGGATCTGTCGCCTGTTCCGAAGAGGATGCAGTCAGCACAGACTCTCTATACCGCTCTTTGACCTCTTCATGCTCACAGTATTGAATTGACTGATTACGTGTCGCCCTGTAGAGGTAGTTTTTTACAGACTGGAAAATCTGTAACTGTTCCCTATCCTTCCAAAGCACATAAAACAGTTCCTCAACAATTTCCTCAGCCACCTCCATCCGTCCGGTAATGCTTGCCGCATACCAACACAAGGGAGAATAGTAACAGCGAAATAGTTCCTCAAACGCTTTTATGTCACCTGCCTTTATTTTTGTCAGTATGAGCAGTTCATTCAGCATACTTCTATCATTTTACGATTGTTCCCAAATATAAGAAAACAATTCTGATTTTAATTAGATTGCTTTTTCAATTTATCGACAGCATGTTCCAGAGACTCCGTAGGTGCTATGATATTATAATTTCCCCAGAAGTCTTCACTCCAGTAATTTCCGACTTTATCATAGAAAATCTGATTGGAGGTAAATACTTTATTCCGCGGAATTATCTCGGACGGACTCTCCCTCCGATCTGTCACCACCATTTCTGAGGTTACTGCATAGCTCGTAGAGAAAAGCCTCCGTTTCCAGTCGCATTTAAAACGAATATCATTGCGGATATAATTCAGATAAGTCCTTCCATCTATCGTTTTATAGGTTATCAGAAAAGATAACTCTTGCGGTTTGAATCTCAGTCCAAATGGTTTCTGATGAAGAATAGCAGCAATTGCTTTCGATTTATTCTGCATATCCAGATTCATCTCGATACGTGTAAACGACAGCTTATCACAATCTACATACAATTTCCCATGAAACAGCGCATATGGTAAAAGAACTCTCGGACGGAAATTAATAACATATTGTATCCGGTTATCGATCAATGCCGATTCAGCCATCCAGAACTCATAGTTGTTCAATTCTTCTGGTTCCAGCAGCGCCTCTTTATTCTTTACGATATCCAAAACTACAGATATATTAGGACCACCCATAACCTTTACTGCCAATGTATCACTAACTTTCTGACTTAGCAGACGGCGTCCTTTCAGAACCTGTAGTTTATCATAATCCGTAGTGCGATTGGTGTATGCTGTTTTCGACACATCAAGTACAGCTTCCGATACACTGATATAACGGCGCCCTTTCTGCACAGTCTCCCGATAGAAGCTGGTAAGCATATTCCGGTTGGCACTATAATTTACCGGAATCTTCTCAATCGCCTTTTCTATAATTGTACGCGGATTATTGGCATAAACGACCACTTCATTCAACTGGTTAGTATGAGGTATCATCCAGACCGTCAATTTAGAAGAATTATTCTTATCTAAAGATACATGACTATTGATATAGCCTATGTGAGAGATTTCCAACTCTCGCGGCACTTCTTCTTTCCTGACTTTCAGAGCAAACTCTCCCTCTGCATTTGTCACCGTACCGATATTACTTCCTTGCACAGATACATTCACGTTTTCAAGTGTTCTCTTATTTTGCTTATCCTTCACCATTCCGACAATCGTGAAATAATCTCCTGCATCCTGCGCCCATATATCAGCACTCCCTATCCATAGAAAAGCTAATAACCATCCAACCAAAAGTATAACTGACTTTTTCATCTTAATAAAGTTTTAAAGTAAATAATTCCTGCTTCTATAAATAAGATCGTTCAATCTGCAAATACCCTATTGTCTGAAATAAAAAAAATCAGTATCTTGCCCGACAGACAAAAATTATATTCTCAACAAATGATTAATTATGATACGCAAATTAGATAAAGCAGAATTTCAGCAGGCGACAACTTTAGCATTAGAAGTATACTTGCAATGTGGTCAGGATGATTTCGAAGACGAAGGTCTTGAGAGTTTCAAAAGTTTTATATTCAACGATAAATTAATGAATGAACTCTGCATTTATGGAGCTTTCGAAGAGAATAAACTAATAGGTATTATGGGAACCAAGAATGAGGGCAAACACATTTCTTTGTTTTTCATCAAAAAGGAATTCCATAGAAAAGGGATAGGCAAGCAACTATTTGACTATTCCCAATATGATTGTCCGGCAAATGAAATAACGGTAAACTCATCTACATACGCTATCAGGTTTTACGAATCTCTGGGATTTGAAAAAACAAACGACAGGCAACAAACAAACGGAATCAGTTATACTCCGATGAAACTCATATCGAACAAATAAAGAAGAAGATATTACCATTAGATTCCAGTTCCCCGGAGCCCAAATCTAATTGTTAATTATACTTTCGAATATGTATTTCTTATAAAAATAGTTTCTACATTTGCGACTGTTATGGTGAAATACATTTTCTGTATATTATTTGGTATATTTCTGATATGGGGATGCAATTTAGTGCCCGATAAAGAATTACAGGAGTTCCGGACAGAGGCCGGTACTACCACTATACAATCCCATAATAAGTCACAGAGTTACCGATCCAAAGCTGTAGTCAAACAATCCGGTAAAGAAAACAACTCCTTCCAAGAAGGGAAATATGATGGAAAATATGATTGCAACATTGCCGATGGTATTTTAGGAAACTCACTTTTATCCCGTACCACTTCTCTTTCCAAAATTCTAAGATTCAACGTTTCTTCCGTTACAATTCGGATACTAAGTTCCTTAAAATATCAATTTCCGAAAGAAAAATGGACTGGTCTCCCCTACTACACAAATCTCACCAAATTCTCCTATCGATATTACGTCTATACACTAGGACGAATACTTATTTAAATATCTCTTTTCCTTCTATGGGATGAGATGAGTGTATCTTCATGCCCATTTTATCTCTTTATATTCAAGGCAAGAAAGCAAGAAGAGTCTTTTCCATTGCCGGGAATATGCATACGATTTCACTTTTACATATTAATAACTTGATATATAATGGAATTTATATTAGACTTTATTCTCCACATTGATCAATACACGATTAGTATAGTGCAGGATTACCATACTTGGGCATATGCTCTCCTATTCATCATTATATTTTGCGAAACCGGGCTTGTAGTCACTCCCTTTCTTCCTGGTGATTCTTTACTTTTCGTTGCAGGAGCCATTTCCGCATTACCCGGTATGCCGATCGATATTCATATTCTTGTTTTAATCTTATTTGCAGCAGCCGTATTAGGTGACTCCTGCAACTACATGATCGGACATTTTTTCGGACGCAAACTTTTTCATAATCCCAACTCCAGGATATTCAAACAAAGTTATCTTGATAAAACGCATGAATTTTATAAAAAATATGGTGGGAAAACGATTATTCTCGCCCGCTTTGTGCCTATCGTCCGCACTTTTGCTCCATTTGTAGCCGGAATGGGAAAAATGCATTACTATTATTTTATGATCTACAATCTGATAGGTGGAGCCATATGGGTAGTTTTATTTTGCTATGCAGGCTACTTTTTTGGCGATCTGCCGTTCGTACAGGAAAATCTTAAACTCTTGATTATCGCTATTATATTTATTTCAATATTGCCTGCAATAATAGAAATATTACGAGCGAAGTTAGGATCGAAGCAATAAAAAACTTTATTCATTTGTTTATTAATAACAACGGCCATCAAATTAAACATCTCAAAAACAATTTAATGTACTCATATTTATGAAAAATTCTTTTTTTAGTAAATTCACGCCCAAAGAACCAAAGTTCTTTCCTCTACTGAAGCAGTTATCAGATGTTTTATCTGCCTCATCCGTTCTACTTGTTGAAAGTCTGGAACATGATCTGCCCACAGAAAGAGCAGATTACTACAAACAAATTAAAGACATGGAACGTGAAGGTGACAGATTGACTCATTTAATCTTTGACGAGTTAAGTACGACATTCATCACTCCCTTCGACCGTGAAGATATTCACGATCTGGCTTCCTGCATGGATGATGTTATCGACGGAATCAACAGTAGCGCCAAGCGCATTGTTATCTATAATCCCCGCCCTATTTCCGAAAGTGGAAAAGAATTGAGCCGTCTGATTCACGAGGAGGCTATCAATATAGGTAAAGCCATGGATGAACTGGAGACTTTCCGCAAAAATCCAAAGCCATTGCGCAACTATTGTACCCAATTACACGATATAGAAAATCAGGCAGATGACGTATACGAGCTTTTTATCACCAAACTCTTTGAAGAAGAAAAAGACTGTATCGAACTGATTAAAATTAAAGAGATCATGCATGAGCTGGAAAAGACAACCGATGCAGCAGAACATGTAGGGAAAATATTAAAAAACCTGATCGTAAAGTATTCATAAAAGCCAAGACACATGGAATTATTAGTGACTATCATTATACTAGCTCTGATATTCGATTATATCAACGGCTTTCATGACGCAGCAAACTCGATCGCTACCATCGTATCGACTAAAGTACTGACTCCTTTTCAGGCGGTATTGTGGGCAGCATTCTTTAACTTCGTTGCGTTCTTCATAGCCAAATACATTATAGGTGGCTTTGGCATAGCAAACACTGTGTCAAAGACAGTCGTTGAACAATACATCACGCTACCTATTATCCTGGCGGGCATTATTGCTGCTATTTCATGGAATCTGATTACCTGGTGGAAGGGTATTCCGTCTTCTTCCTCCCATACGCTTATAGGTGGTTTTGCAGGAGCTGCTATCATGGCAAACGGCTTTGAAGCTATTCAGCTCAATATCATTCTTAAGATTGCCGCTTTTATCTTCCTGGCTCCATTTATCGGTATGGTTATCGCTTTCGGATTTACTCTACTTGTGCTTTACATCTGCCGACGTGCAAATCCGCATACCGCTGAAATGTGGTTCAAGAGATTACAGTTGGTTTCTTCCGCCATGTTCAGTGTAGGACATGGTCTGAATGACTCGCAGAAGGTAATGGGTATCATTGCCGCTGCAATGATAGCTGCCCACTCTATGGGTCTGGGAATGGGGATAAACAGTATTTCTGATCTGCCGGACTGGGTAGCATTCTCCTGTTTTACTGCTATCTCACTGGGAACGATGTCCGGAGGATGGAAAATCGTAAAAACGATGGGAACCAGAATCACTAAAGTTACTCCATTGGAAGGTATGGTTGCCGAAACCGCAGGTGCTTTCACTCTTTATATTACAGAAATGCTGAAAATACCTGTTAGTACGACTCATACGATTACCGGAGCAATCATTGGTGTCGGAGCAACCAAACGTTTATCCGCTGTTCGCTGGGGAGTAACTAAAAGCCTCATGACTGCATGGGTACTTACTATTCCTGTCAGTGGGCTCCTGGCTGCATGTATTTATTGTGTAGTTTCTCTGCTTTTAAATTAAATTCATTTAGTTATCAGCGCTGTATCAGAAACATACAATAAAGTTCCGATACAGCACTGAATATTAATCCGTCTAATTCGCTACCATGTACCAATAAATAGCATTTTCAGATGGTGCTTACTGATGAATTTTTATGGAATTGTTTTTAGTGTGAAAGAGAATTATCTTGCTTATTTTTGATACTCTTTGAAATAAGTTTAATACATTTGCGTCTAACATTGACAAATCAGCTCTATTTAAATGAGAGAAGCCAACCAAATGAAGCCTGTATTAGCAAAAATCCGCTACACAGAGAAAGGTTGATGAAAGAAAACCAGAAAGAAAAATTGTATGACAGCAAATATTAATTATTCTCAGGGACAACGTATAACAGTAAGGGGGGAAGACTTTCTCATCACCAATACTGTTCGCAATAAAGATGGACAGCACCTTCTTTATACCAAGGGTATTAGTGAACTGGTAAAGAACCATAATTTCATTTTCGATACTAGCATTGATAAGAATATTGAGATTGTTAATCCTATTCACACAAAATTGGTAGCCGACCAAGACCCGCGTTGGCGCAAAACTCGTCTTCTTATTGAGACCGCAATTCGCAACAACGCATATTTCTCACAAAAGATTACAGTAGCACAAGGTGGAGCCTTTGATGTGACGGACTACCAGATGGAACCGACACTTAAGGCGCTGGAATTACCCCGTCCCCGATTACTGATTGCTGATGGCGTGGGATTAGGTAAGACTATAGAAGTTGGTATTTTTTTGAGTGAAATGATTCGTCGCGGTCGTGGAAAACGAATATTAGTCTGTACACTGAGAAGTATTCTAGCTCAATTTCAGGAAGAGATATGGAATCGTTTTGCTATTCCTTTAGTTCGTCTCGATAGCATGGGCGTTGCCAAAATTCAGAGTGAGATACCACTCAACAAGAATCCATTTGATTATTACGATAAAACAATTATTTCTATTGATACGCTGAAGAACAATGGTCGTTTCCGGGCCTGGCTGGAAAAGACCCATTGGGATATTATCGTCATTGATGAATGCCACAAAGTAGCCAATGACAGTAGTCTACGTGGTGACTTGGCGCAATTTCTTTCGCAGAAATGTGATGCCATGATTCTGACTTCTGCTACCCCACACAATGGAAATGCCGAATCATTTGCCAATTTGATGCGTATGCTTGATCCAATTTCCATCCCGCGCAGCGGCAAGTATACACAAGAAGATATCCAGCCTTATTATGTACGTCGCTTTAAAAAAGATATAGAGGACGAACGCATTCGTGGACAGTTTCAAGATCGACGAGTTGTCAGTATCCCTGTTCCATTGAAAGCTGAAGAAGAAGCTTTCCTCAGTTTACAACACACTCGTTTTCAATCTATCAACAATGCGGATGAAACCGATCCGCTATTCGCCCTCACCTTGTTCAAAAGTTATCTTTCATCGCCTATGGCTGCCTTACGGTCATTAGAAGAACGTTCTACAAAAGATAATAGTGAAGAAGTGAACGAATTGACAAAACAAATAAAGTCAATCGTTTCCAATGATATAGACAGCCGTTATATGGCTCTCCGTGCTAAGTTACAAGAACTATGGCAAAAAAACAAGAAAGAGCGAGTCGTCATTTTTACAGAACGCATCGCTACTATGAAGTATCTACAACTGCGTATTTGTAAAGAGTTTAACCTTACCGAAGATCAAGTGAAACGATTTGACGGCTCGTTATCAGATACAGAACAAGAGGAAATGGTTAGTGATTTTGCAAAGGAAGACAGTAAAATTCGGGTGTTTATTTCCAGTGATTCGGGTTCGCAAGGTGTCAATCTGCACTATTTCTGCCACATAATGTTCAACTATGACATTCCGTGGAGCCTCATCACACTAGAACAACGCAATGGACGTATTGACCGTTATGGCCAAAAGCAAATTCCTGTCATCTATTATCTTGTGGCTCAAAGTGAACAACAAGACCTAAAGACTGATTTCGCTATTGTAGATAAACTGCGAGCAAAGGAGGAAGAGGTACACAACACATTGGGAGATGCCATGAGTGTAATGGAATTGTATAGTGCAAAAAAAGAAGAAGAAGAAGTTGCCAATGCCTTAAAAACTGGTGATACGGAATTTCTGCAGCCTACGCGTCGTCGCCAGCGTAATGGCTTCCGTCGGTCTGAAGTTGTAAATACCACTCCGGCTAAAGAACATCTTTCCGACCGAATATTTGAAAAGAAACTGTCACTTTATCCTGACGACCTGAGTTTCTATACAGACCTTTTCAATGAATTGAAAGCTATCGGTTCCATTCAGCATGATGAAGTTATAGTGAAAAATGGTACAGTGCCTTATGTAGAAATACGCAACAGTGAGGAGATGCGAGACGTGCTCTATGATATTCCCCGTGAAGCTATTCCAAGTGATAATATTTTCCGTTTATGCACAGACAAAAGCTGGTTGAATCGTTCTATTGCAGATTCTCGTAAGAGCCTGAATGGAGAATGGAGTCAGTTCCTTCCACTTTACGATATTCATCCTATCATGCAATATCTACTCACTAAATTCACTGCCTCCATTCCTAAAAATCAGGCAATGGTAGCTAAAAGTGACCAGCTTCCCAACGGATTCAGCTATTACCTCTTCTATGGAAGTCACGGTAATGGATTGGGGCAAAACCTTATCAGCAAATTCTTTGTTGTTCCGCTCGATAAAGAGGGAGGGATGCGAAGTCATATTGTTTCCTTCTCCGATTTTTTGCAACAACACCCATTGACTGATTCTTTCCTTCAAGGGGCAAGTGACAATGCTATCCAATTGCTACAAGATAATCTACAAAGTGCTATCGACTATGGAATAGAAAATTATATGAGACCAAAGCAGAGCGAAGTGAGCGCTCGCATGGATAAACAACTAGATATCTATACACAGAAGCTAAAAAAATGGGCTGAAGATGCCAAAGGGCAGTTGTCTCTTGATTTGGACTCCAATATTATCCTTACTCGTATGACCTACAATAAGGACAATAAAAAGGAACTGGCAGAAATACAGAAAATCAGTGACGAATCCAGCCAATTCATCCAAGACCTTTTCTCTCTCGATCATACAGAACCCTATATGCGGTTATTAGCCGTATTCTATAATTTTGATTAAATATGGCAGACAATATCAAATATCGTTTTATTCAAAACGTGGGAGATTACTTCCCATCAGGTTATTTTGGAGAAGACTTTCTTGAAAAAGTACGAAAGTGCGCAGATGTTTCAACCGACGAAATGAAAGCTCTATGCAGCCCCTATGCACAGCTGCAACGTGACTATAATGAGTTCAAGAACTTCATTATCAACCAAAATCCTCGTGTGAAGGATGCGATCAAAAAGACACACGATTTCCATACTCGTTTACTTCGAATTCTAGGATATGAAACAGACAACGCTTATACCGAACCATTTGTAGTCAATGCCGAGGCAGAACCAATCGAGATGATCCCCGTGCGCCATATTCTAAGACGAGGTTCACAAGTTAAGATGCTCATCATGGAGATGCAGCACTTGATACCCGTGGGAGAACAGGAACCTGCCGGACTCTTTGAACAGCAATATGAGTCGGAGCCGGATCGAAATACCGGAGTACAGCGTTATAACGCCGGTCAATGGGAATTTGTATTTAAACTTGACCGCAATCAGTATAAGATTTCTCCTGCTATTATCAATAAAGCTATTACGCAACTGTTTTTGATGCCGGATGAACACCGCCCGCATTTCATACTAATGCTGGCTGGTAACACAGTGTTCCTTTTCGATCAGGACAAGTGGTCACATGGTAGCTATTTGCAGTTCTCACTCGACGAACTGTTTACACAAGCTCGCGTTCCGGCTTTTCGCCTTTATTTTGCTTTGTTCCATCTGCTATTATCCAAACAGACCTTGGCAGCCGATAGCGAGCAATTACTCATGGACACCATCATTGAGGAAAGTTACAAGAATGCCTATGAGGTAACAAAAGACCTGAAGGAAGGCGTCATCTTAGCGGTGGAAACTCTTGCCAACGAAGCACTCTATTATATGAAGAACGTAGCGCATAAGCCTTTTGGGAAATTAAATCCCCGGACAGGTGAATACGATGAGACGGATGATTCATTTGAATCGGAGGTAAAAGATGACTGTCTTACCATTGTTTATCGATTACTTTTCGTTTTCTATGCAGAAAGCCGTACCGAACTGGGAATCTTACCGGTCAATGATGAAGTATATAATCGGGGATATTCACTTGAGAGCCTGCGCGACTTAGAGCAGGTACGTCTGATTTCACAAGAAAGTCGAGATGGTTACTTCTTTGACGATAGTATCCGCCACATGTTTCGCCTCTTGTCGTCAGGTCATAAGAAGAACCAAGATATGACGGGAGACAAGAGTTTTTCCGTTCGCCCCATCGACTCACCACTCTTCAATGATAACCGCTTGAAGCAATTAAAGGACGTACGTATCCGCAACGTGAAGTGGCAAGAAATCATCAAAGCACTTTCCTTATCTCGAAAGAAACGTTTCTGCGGTCGCATCTCTTATGCCAACCTGGGTGTGAATCAGTTGGGATCAGTCTATGAATCCTTGTTGGCCTTCCGAGGGTTCTATGCCGAAGAAGACTATATAGAAGTACACAAAGCGGGTGATCCATCCGATGGTACTTTCCTTGTTCCCTATAGTCGTATGGGAAGTTTCGATATAAAAGAGGTACTCTGTGATGCGGAAACAGGTGAACCTAAGCGACTGCCAAAAGGAACATTTGTTTACCGCTTAAATGGTCGAGACCGGCAAAAGTCAGCATCTTATTATACTCCCGAAGTACTTACACGTAGTACGGTAAAATATACGTTGAAGGCATTTATTGATGAAGTAGCAGAGGGTAAGCGAAAACCACAAGAATTGCTCGACTTGAAAATACTGGAACCCGCTATGGGTGCTGCTGCTTTCCAGAATGAGGTCATCAATCAGTTAGCCAAAGCTTACATGACCTATGTGGAAAAGAAGCCCGCACCGGATAAATACCGTGACGAATTGCAAAAGGTGAAAGCCTATATCGCTACACACAATGTCTATGGCGTCGACTTAAATCCTACAGCTATCGAATTAGGAAAACTTTCTTTGTGGCTGAATGTCATCCACAGAGATATGGAGCCACCATTCTTTGCCAATCGTCTGGCGGTAGGCAACGCAGTTATCGGTGCCTGGTTGAAAGTCTACAGTAAGAGCGATGTAGTAGCAAAACCATCGGGACGCAGACTTATCCCTACTGAATGGTGGACACGAGCTCCACATAAAATTAAGTTCTATCAAGCACGTGTCAATCGCTCAGTCAACGATATATACCATTTCCTTTTACCCGATAAAGCCATGTTGGCAGTATTGGGTATTAAAGAAATGAAGCAGAAGTATCAGGCTGAAGCTACGTTGATGTCCGCTCGATTGAAAGATTGGACAGCAGCTATTGGTGAAGCAGATTTTCAGAAACTGCAACGCATCTCCGCCAAAATAGACCTGCTATTGCATGATTGCTTTGAAACACAGGTCAATATTGAACGGCTTACCGACAATAAACGTAATATCTGGGGAGTACCGGGTGAAAATACACTAAACCTGGAACTTTATGCCGAAAAAGAACGTATCTTCGATACACGCTATCGCCGCGATAATGCTTATTACAAGCTGAAAATGGTGATGGACTATTGGTGTTCTCTATGGTTCTGGGAATACAATGATGCCTACAGTCTGCCTACTCGTTCGGAATACTGGGATGAAGTAGAGCAGTTACTTGATGTGAGCGATGACAAATTAGACAAGAACACACTGCGAGCCCTCGCACGCAACACAGGAGATGAACAATCAATGATTGACTTCGGCAACGAACGAATGACTGAGGAACAAGCTCAGATTATAATGAAAAGCAAAGATGAAATTCTGCAAAGCACACGTGCCGCCCAACAATCTCTCTTTGCTGATGAAGAGCCACCTCGCTTCCTGATTGTAAAGCGTATGGCGGAACGCTATCGTTTCTTCCATCCGATGCTGGAGTTCATCGAGGTGTTCTGGCTCAAAGGAGGATTTGATATTATTTGCGGTAATCCGCCATGGCTGAAACTAGAGTTCGACGAGGTGGGTATTATGAGCGAGAAATTCCCGGAGGTAGTTATTCGTAAAACGATAGCTCCGGATGTGCGGGCAAAGAAAGAACAATTCTTGAGCAATGATTTGTTACGGGAGATTTATGTATCGGAACAGAATGAGCAGGCTTGCTCTACTGCTTTTTTAAATGCGTATTGCAATTATCCTTTGTTAGTTGGACAGCAAACTAATCTTTATAAATGTGTTCTTACCAATGGTTTTGAATTGGTTAATGAGCAAGGTTATATAGGACTTCTACATCCCGAAACTGTATATGATGATCCTAATGGTCAACCTCTACGAAAAGAGATGTATCATCGCCTGCGTTATCACTTTCAGTATCAAAACGAATTTCGCCTCTTTGCCGAAGTTCATCACCATACATTATATGGTGATCAACTTTTCGGCCCCCGAAGTTCATCACCTAATTTTCTTTCTATACATAACCTTTATCATCCCAATACAGTAGATGCTTGCTTTGCTCATGATGGATATGGTCAATGTCAGGGATTGAAAGATGAAAACGGCAAGTGGAATACCGTAGCTCACAAAAATCGTATTGTTCATTTTGGAGAAGAAGAACTACAAGTGCTTGCCAAAACCTTCGAAGGAGATACAACGAAATGGAAAAGTACAAAGTTAGTCAGTATCCACAATAAAGAGATTATTGACGTGCTACGTAAATTATCGCTATTCTCAAAACATGTGGAAGATTACAGTCAAATCATTACAGTTGCATTGGATGAAACCAATGCTGTGAATGCGGGTATTATAAAACGTAATACGATTTATCCAAATATGGATAAGTATGAGATGATCTATAATGGCCCCCAATTCTATGTAGGAAACCCATGCTATAAAACCCCACGAACTGATTGCAGGCTTAATTCAGACTATGACACCATAAATCTGACATCTATACCTGAAGATTTTATCGCTCGTACTAATTATATTCCCATATTATCTTTGGCTGATTATAAAATGCAAATAAAGGGATTCCTCTTAAATCAAAGCATAGAGGGAAATAATGTTTATGAAAGTTGGATGGACTATTATAAAGTAGGCTTTCGCAAAATGCTTAGTCGAGAAGGCGAACGAACGTTGATATGCGCGCTCTTGCCGCGCAAGAGCGCGCATATCCACGGAGTGATCTCGACCGCGTTCCGCGGTCGAGATCACTCCGTGGATATGGCTGCGCTTTGCTCTTCCTTAGTGTTAGACTTTTACGTAAAAACAATCGGAACGCAAAATCTTACACCAAGTAGAATGACCTCCTTTCCTCTTGGCGTAGCCAAAAAATATGAATTTCCTCTCCGGGTTCGCACATTAATACTCAATTGCCTTTCAATCTATTATAAAGACCTTTGGGAAGAGTGCTATCATCCAGAATATTCACAAGAGCAATGGAGTCAAGTAGACAATCGGCTTAAACCATTCAATATACTCACCTCCGAATGGACTTGGAACACTCCACTACGTAATTACTACGAACGCCGTATGGCGCTAGTAGAAATAGATGTTATCTCCGCGATGGCACTCGGACTCACACTTGAAGAACTAATTATGATGTACGAAATACAGTTTCCTGTTCTCCAGCAAAACGAGAATGACACCTGGTATGACCAAAAAGGAAACATCGTATTCACCTGTTCCGTAGGTTTAAAGGGTGTAGGCGTAGAACGTTCTATATGGAACAGCATTAAAGACTTAGCTCCCGGTGCAACCTACGAGCATACCATCGATCCACAGAAGAGCGAACTCTATGGAGGTCAGCAAATCACCTACTACGCCCCCTTCACAAAGTGCGATCGTGTAGAAGACTACCGTCGCGCCTGGGCTCATTTTGAAAAACAATTCAATCCTCAACCGTTATGATATTACAGCAAGAAATACCTTACGGCTATGCCCACTGTTTTGCGGGCAAAGACAACTGCCCGAAAGCAGACAGTTGCCTAAGAGCCATAGCGGCCAAATTACTCACAGAGAGCAAGGAACCGCAACCAGAAACCGTCAATACAGTGAATGCTATGTATAGAGAGCAACTGACCGACCAAGCCTCCTGCCCTCTCTACCGTTCGAGTGAACCCTTGCGCTATGCCAAAGGCATGACCCATCTCTTCGACGAATTGCCTATGAAGCAAGCTCACGCTGTGCGTTCCAGAGTCATCGGCTGTTTCTCATGCGAACGATATTTCTATCACAGTCGCAAGGGTGACCGGCTGATTTCGCCCGAAGAACAACGAAGGATAGTTAATGTATTTCGGGGCACAAACCTCAACATCACTCCAAAGTTTGATAGCTATGAATATGTAATAGTATGGTAAACACAATGGCCATCCTTACACGTTATGTAGGGAGACCTTATGCAGCCATTCCGTATGTACGATGCAGTTGCGCAACACACCTCATACAGCAATACTGCAAAAGTCATACAGCAACTTTGCAAAGGTTATACAGCATCGCTGCAAAAGCTATACACCACCACTGCAAAGGCTATGCAGTAACAGCGTAAATAACGAATAGCAACCAAAGATATAACAAATAAGATAAAAGAGCCCAATGTATATACCTCCATTCACTATTTCCGTTAATGCCATCAACCTGATTGCGGAGATTTCCGCACAGATTGAACGGTACGCCATTCGCTTAGAACAGAGCGATGGACTCAAGCTTCGCAAAGCCAATCGCATCAAAACGATTCACAGTTCACTGGCCATAGAAGGCAACACGCTATCGGAAGATGAAGTCAAAGAAATTATTGAAGGCAAAACAATAGTGGCTCCACTCCGTCAAATCCAAGAAGTAAAAAATGCCATCAGGACGTATGAACTCTATCCAAGCCTCCATCCATTCGAAGTAAAAGATTTATTGAGAGCACACGAAACCATGATGATGGCATTAATAGATGATGCCGGCAAGTTCCGCCGTGGAGATGTCGGAGTGTATTCCGAAAGAGGTTTGATTCACATGGCACCTCCTGCAGAGCGGGTACCCGAACTGATAGACAGTTTGTTTGAATGGATAAAGACAGCAAAAGACCATTTACTCATTCGTAGCTGCGTATTCCATTACGAGTTTGAATTTATCCATCCTTTCAGTGATGGAAACGGACGTACAGGACGATTGTGGCAATCGCTCATTTTAGGGCAGTTGCATCCACTCTTCGAACATCTGCCTGTAGAAAATATGGTTTATGCCAACCAAGAGGCTTATTACAATGCCATACAAACAAGCACAAAAGCTGCAGACTCCGGACCTTTCATTGATTTCATGCTACAGGAAATTCTTAATACGCTGAAAGAACATCAAGGGAAACCTATTATGAATATAGAAACTGAAAGCAGTTCGGTTCGGGATAAAGTTCGGGATAAATTCGGGATAAGTTCGGGACAAATCATCGACTTGATCTATCAGAATCCAAGCATCACGTTGGACGAAATAGCCGCCCATCTCTCAGTAACACGTCGTTCGATAGAGAAGAAAATCAAAGAACTTCGGGATGCCGGCATTATAAAGAGAGTAGGCAGCAATAAATCAGGCCTTTGGTCCATCATTGAATAAGAGTATTACCATTATTTAAACTCATAATATGTTACCGTTACAACAAGCACGCGAAGTACGAGACTCAGTTATTGAGTACATCAAAGCTACATTCCGTTTCAAGGAAAAGGATGTAAGCGATGCCTTCTATCGTCTTATAGAAAGCAGAGAGAACGGTCTTTTCAAGGGTCCATTCATCTCATTGAAAACTCCTTTTATCTCTGCCACAGAAGAAGAAGTCAGGAATGTGCCACTCGACATTGCACCCAACTTTCCTCCATATAAACACCAGTTGCATGCCTTTCAGCAACTGACTATGAAAGGCGGACACCAACCCGTACCTACACTACTGACCACCGGAACCGGTTCGGGCAAGACGGAATGCTTTCTTTACCCTATACTCGATTACTGCTATCATCAAAACCGCTTCGAACATCGCACAGGTGTAAAAGTCATCATCATGTATCCGATGAACGCACTGGCAAGCGATCAAGCCAAACGTCTTGCCGAAACCATCTGGAATGATGAACGCCTAAAAGGAAAAGTAACGGCAGGTCTCTTCGTGGGTGAAGGAGTGGATGCAAAGGAATATCCACGGGATATGGGCCCCGAGCATATCATTGAAAATCGAGATGCGATACTGGATACCGTGCCCGACATCCTGCTCACCAACTTTAAAATGTTGGATTACGGATTGATGCGGCAACATTTCATGTCGTTATGGAAAGGAAATATCGACAGCGAAGATAAAGCTCTTCGCTTTATCGTGCTCGATGAGCTACATACATACGACGGAGCGCAGGGAACTGATGTTGCCAATCTTATCCGTCGTCTAAAATTAAAACTGGGCCTACCCAAAGGATGGCTTTGCCCCATCGGCACATCCGCCACTATCGGCAATGGAGAAGATAGCAAACAACGCTTATGTAAGTATGCTACTGATGTTTTTGGAGAAACATTCGCAGAAAACAATATCATAGTAGAACACCGCATACCTGTTGCAGAATATGTAACAGCCTCTCACTCGGCAATTCCCGAAGCAAAACTAATAAAAGACTGTGACTTCAAAAGCACAGACAAAGTAGATAGCTACATAAAGCGTTTGTGCAAAATATGGCTAAAGAAGTCGGAATGCTCCCCAGTGGAAGCCGGCGAATATCTAAGAACAATGACTGTAGTGCGCGATCTGCTAACTGTGCTGGAACATCATGTCAAAACAATAGATCAGCTACAAAAAGAATTGGCTGAATTAAACACCGACATACGCCGACTGTTATTGCAAAATGGAGAAAAGACATGCCAAACAGCCATTGAAAGTTTGCTGGCACTGATAGCTTATGCAAAACGCCCACTTGGCGAAAAGAAAACAATACCAATGCTCTACTTGCAGGTACAACTATGGCAACGGGAACTCAGCGGCATTCTGCGTTATGTACAAAAAGAACCTGGATTCACGTGGCGCTATAGCCTGAAAGAAGAGGAAGACCGCATCGCACTACCGATGTATTTCTGCCGTGAATGTGGTGCCAGCGGATGGATTTCACGCCGATTGGCTACTGATGACCACTACTGTTCGGATATATCAACCATCAATAAAGCCTTCATGGGGAAAGAGAAAGAGGTAGTGCTGCTGAATACGGAGTCGAATAAGCATAAGGCCATTGATGAGTACGTGAATGAAAATACTCTCGACGTGACCCACTACGTCTACATGAAAGATTTGAAAGAAGCCAGCCAAAGTGACAATGATACCATTCGTCTGCGTGTATGTGGCAAGACAACATCCAACAGGAACGGTAACCAACGTTTTGCCCGCTTCTGCCCGGAATGCAACAGTGACTCTATTTGTGAGATTGGCGGTAGGACATCTACACTGTCTAGTGTAGCTATCAGCCAAGTACTCTCAAGCGACTTTGACTCTGCCAATGCCAAAGACCGCAAAATATTGACCTTCACCAATAGCGTTCAGGATGCCGCTTATCAAGCAGGATTCTATGAAGCTCGCACTTTCCGTTTCCTATTCCGTCAAAGTATGCAGAAATACCTGAAGACATTGGATAGCCCCATCAACCTCGTGCAACTACAACAAGGATTTAAGGAATACTGGAAAACGAAATTGAATGAAGAAGATTATTATAACCGTTTCCTGCCTTCCGATTTGGCATCTCATATCGACCTACGCCATAACTATCGCGAAGGGCAAGGATTCATGCAACGTTTCAAAGATGAGTTCGACTTGCGTGTAGATTGGGAAATCACAAGTGAGTTCGGCCTCACAGCCCAACTGGGACGAACGCTAGAGAAAACTGGTTCTTCCGCCTCTTTCTTCCAAACTAAAGACATATATCAAACATTTCAACGGATGAAAGATTGGCTGATTGAGAACCATCTGGAATACGTAGCCAATGACGACAATAAATTCTGCCATTACGTGGAAGGCATCCTGCAACGGATGAGAATGCATGGAGCGGTGGATCATCCTTATCTGAATATGTATCGAAATGAAAAGTTGAACAGCTATGCCCTTAACTGGGTCTACGACCAACGACACTTTCTGAACAAACGTTTTGGAGGTGGTGTACAGTTTCCGAAACTGGTGGGAACTTACTACCTCGAACGAAACGGAGAACTACTTGATATGGCCGTCATCCGCAGAGAAGGAAAGCAGAACTGGTATAGCAATTATTTTCAGAACGTATATAATGTGGCACTGTTCATGAATACTTCCCTGTTCAACGACCTGATGCGTAAATTGTTCGATACAATGGAAGATATCGGCATCGTGAATAAAGGTTCGCAAGGTGGTGGAAACTATGCCATTAATCCCGAACACATCTGGATAAGCAACCGTGTGAAGCACATCCGTTGTGATTCCTGCCAGTCACAGTTATGCGTAGCCGAAATGGACGAATTGGCAGAAGGGACCAGTTGCCTGGACTATAAATGCCATGGTACATATTCTGACGAGGTGCGTCCGGAATTGAACTATTATCAACAGGTTTACAACCGGGAGATCTCCCCCCGCGTACATGCTCGTGAGCATACCGGACTATTGGAACGAACAGAACGTGAAAAGCTGGAATATGACTTCAAGGAGCATCCGCATGCCAACTCTATTAATGCGCTGTCGGCCACTTCTACCCTTGAGATGGGTATTGATATAGGCGATTTAAATGTGACGGGCAATACTAACATCCCTCCCAAGCCAAGCAACTTCCTCCAACGTGTAGGACGTGCCGGGCGAAAAGAAGGTGCGGCACTTGTTCTGAATTATGCACATGCAGGCGAGCCACACGATATGTATTACTTTACTTATCCAACAGAAATGATGGAAGGTGAAGTAACAACTCCCGGCTGTTTCCTTGAGGCAAAAGACATTCTACGCCGCCATTTCTTAGCTTTCTGTATCGACACATGGACCAGTGAGAATACCGGCAATACACTACCAACTCATTTAAGGGATTTAAGACTAACGGAAAATACACTTTCGACTGATGGATTTGTTATTAACCAAATCATCTCTTTCATAAAAGCTCATAAACAAACTCTCCGAGTACAGTTTACTGAACAATATGAGGTGCAAGTGCAACCCACCCTTGACAAACTATTTGCCTCACTTGATGATGACTCTTTCTATCAGTTGATTCTGAAGGAGTTTCATTCTTTGACCGAACGCCTCTATCAGTTGAATGAAGAACTCCAACTATTTAAAGAACAACAAAACCAATTGCAACCCAACGACCCTGCACACGAGAATCTGAAAGAACTCATCAAGGCATCCAAGATGCAATATGCGCAATTGATGCAAGAAAGCATGATAGAGTATATGACTAATGTGGGATTATTACCAAACTATGCTTTCCCCGAAACGGGAGTAAAACTTCAAGCCAATGTCTATTCATCTCGTGAAAAGGAAGACCATACGACCAATATAGCCGCACCTCGTTCCTTCGAACTGATTCGTTCCGCATCGCAAGGTATCAAAGAACTTGCTCCGGGTAGTAAGTTTTACACGCAAAAGTTTAAGCTGGAGGTAAGTGGTATTTCAACATTCGATTGGAATGACACTCTTTCCACAATGCGTTTCTGTTCCAAATGCGATTGCCTAGCTATGAAAGGGACACCAAATTATAACACAGCTGCCTGTCCGAAATGCGGCGATCCGTCGTGGAGTGTAAATACACACCCTGTTGTGAAGTTTACTAACGCACGAAGTATTATGAAAAAGACAGAGGCGGCACTTGACGATTCGGCAGAAGAACGTGACAAGGAGAACTATATTGTCAAAAAGCATTTTCTGTTTCATCATAATGGAATCATCTCATCATACGTCATGCGAGGAGTAGGATTTGGTATTGAATTCTGCAACAATATGGATTTATATGAGATAAACTATGGCATGCAGATGCAGTCGGGAGGAAAAACGGAAGTTAACGGTGATCCAACAGTATCTCAATACGGTTTTGTCACTTGTCGCTATTGTGGTAAAGCCACTCCCCTGCTCGCACGGAATGAAGAAGAACAGCATTACAGGTTCTGTAACCATGCTAATATCTCCTTTGGTGAGGATATAGAGGGAGAAGTATTCAAGCCACTCTACCTTTATCGCCACATTCAGACAGAAGCTATCAAGATATTGCTCCCCATCCAAATAATGGATGCTAAAGCTTCGATTGAGATGTTCAAGGCAGGTATCGTACTTGGAATGAAAGCCTACTATCGCTCCTCACCCGAACATATCCGTATCGACACATACAGCGAAATGAACCAGGCTACGCAGAGAAAGGATTATTATTTGGTAATGTACGATACAATCCCCGGTGGCACAGGGTATCTGTCAAAGCTCTACAATACAGAACAATTTACCGACTTACTGATAAAAGCTCATAAACTGATTGACAATTGCGAATGCCAGTACGAAGGGAAAGATGGGTGTTATCACTGCATCCTGACGTATGGTAATCAATATAGCCGAGAGGAATTTAGTCGTGAGCGAGCTGAAGCATTGTTCAAAAATCTAATTGAGCATAAGAATTCATGGGAGACTTTAGCCGGCTCTGTCGGTACAATTGTACAAAGTGGCGTTATCGAAGACAGTGAATTGGAACTTAAATTCATTCGGGCCCTGAAGACAATAGCGAAAACCAAGAAGTGGAACTTTGAGAAAGTGCCGGATATAGATAGCTATAAATATGTATTGAATATAAAAGACGTAGAGCAAAACACAGATGTTATTTACCACATACACCCACAGTTCGCACTGGGAAATCCTTACGGAGTTCGGCACTACACTGTGCCCGACTTTCAATTCATTTGTGTATCAGCATGCATAGAAGGAAAAATAATTCCGAACGTATCCATCTTACCTCAATGGTCTATCTATCTTGATGGTTATGCTTACCATGCCAAAGAGCCCAACATACGTTTTTACAAAGACTTGGAAAAACGAGAAGGTATCAAAGACTCGAAAACCCACCTAATGTATTCATGGACATTAACCTGGGAAGATATCATGCTTTTTGAAAGCGAAAAAGAAGATTCTTTAGGGCTAGATTCGGTCAGCCGCCTGATACAAATGATTGAAAAGCCACTGAAAGGAAGCCTAAAAGAAAAAGCATTTCTAAGTATTATAGATGTGGAAGGATTCATGGCACACGGAGGTTCTCTCTATGAGGGGGAAATAACCTTCGATAATGAATGTGATGCCGAACTTACAGACGACTCCACAGATGAAGAAGTCGAAGCTGCTTTTGACAAAGGTATTCATTATGATTGGCACATTCAACAAAATCTTTCATCTATAGAACAGGAAGAATGGATAGGTTTCTGGCGCCGTTATAACTTGCTGCAATTCTTTAGTAATGTTAGTACCAAAACGATCATTAAAGATACACCTTCACCTATTAACAGAAAAGAGGTGAAAATCTATTATCCGGGATTAGAAGATATCATTGATATACTGATTGACAACAATATTTCCTTCAATACAGAAGGAGAAGGTGATCTGACTAATGAAGATGACGAAGTTATCGCTTCAGCCCGTATGATACTAAAAGAACTGAAAATTGCTATAGACCCTGACTCTAATACATATGCAGAAGTCTTTGCAATGAACGGTTATAAAGTAATAAGTTCAAATGAATTTACTGTAGAATTAATAAAACAAAAATAAAGATATGAGACTATTTCTTTCAGATACATTCTTTGATGCAATGTTTGATTTGCCAAAGAAGATACAAGATAAGGTGATTGCCTTTCAAAAAAAGTTTCGTGAAAACACGACAACATTAGGAATACATCTGGAACCCATCTCGCAATTTAAGAACTCTGCTTTACGTACTGCACGTGTGGATGACAATTACCGTGTAATTGTAGGAGTACTCGATGGTAACAATTACTCCTTACTCTATGTTGGTGACCATGAAGAAGCGTATCGATGGGGAATGAACAAACGTTTTGTTTGGAATGAGCATACACAAGCTTGCCAATTAATCACTATTCAGGAAACAGAAGAGACAATGACCATTCCAGCCCATATCCCTACGGAGTCAGCGTTTTTTGCAGGAGTTCCGGAAGATAAGTTGCTTAAAGTGGGGATTCCTTTAGAAATAATTCCACAGGTTATGACTATTCGTAGTCTTGATGATTTAGATGAGCTGGAATCTATCCTACCATCGGATGCCTATGAGAATTTGTTCAATCTAATGGATGGTGAGAATATAGATGAATTGGTAGCAATCACAGAAGAAGGGCAAGCAAAAGCTGATGAAGACCAGTTACTAAGTAGTAATAACCGTCGTCGCTTTATTGAACTGACTGATGACGATGCCTTGCAACATATCATTGAACAAGGTATGGATAAGTGGCAAATTTTCCTTCACCCATCTCAACGAAAACTTGTGGATGCAGATTACAAAGGAACGATGAAAGTTAGTGGTGGTGCGGGAACAGGAAAGACAGTAGCCGCATTACATAGATTGAAATATCTGTGTAAAGAACCTGATTCAAAAATATTGTTCACCACTTATACACGTACCCTACGTGAGAATTTGGAAGATTCTATCCAAAAACTGGACATACCTCGTCAACGATATACGCTGAGCAATATTGACCAAGTTTTACTAGATACAGCCCATCAATACAAAATCAAAGATAGTTTTAAAGTTCTTGATTACAGCGGCGATGAAGAATCATTAAAATTATGGCGTGAAGTATTAGAAACTGAGGTCACTGAATTTGATGAGCAGTTCTTGTATGATGAATATATCGATGTCATCGTTTATTATGGAAACACTGATGCACATCAGTATATGATGCAACAACGTGTAGGACGCACAAAAGCATTAAGCCGGAAACAACGCATGGACATTTGGAAGCTTGTAGAAAAATACGTGGCTTTAAAACAGGAACGTAAAGTTGTTGACCGCCTTGAACTCTTCAATGAAACTACCCATTATTTAAAAGAGAATAATATACATCCTTTTACGCACGTAATAGCAGATGAATTTCAAGACTTCTCAAATCCTGAACTGAAGTTTCTACGTGCCCTTGTGCAAGAAGGTCGCAATGATTTGTTCCTCACCGGTGACCCTATTCAACGTATTTATAGTGGACGAAAGATTAACTTCGGAGCAGCCGGCATCAATGTGAGAGGAGTAAGAAGTCGCAGACTTAAAATCAATTACAGAACAACAGAACCCATTAAACGCGTAGCTGTAAGTGTAGTCAAAGGACAAACCTTTGACGATATGGATGGTGGAACGGAATCAATAAAAGGATATGTCTCACTAATTCACGGTGGCGAGAATCCTCAATATAAGGTAGTTAGTGGAGTCTCAGAAGAGGTGGAACAAGTGATAAATTGGATTACAGAATGCACCCGGAACAATATAGCCCTGAAAGACATATGTATAGCAGCTCCCAATATGAATCTAATGCGCGAATTACAAAATCGATTGCATACTGATGGAACTCACTATCGAATTCTCAAAGGCGCAAGTAAACAAGGAACCACTGACGGACTGTCACTTTGCACATTCCATTCACTGAAAGGATTAGAATTTAAAGTAATTATCCTAATAGGAGTCAATGAACGCTATGTGCCATCACAAGTAACCAAAACTCATCCATTTACCGGAATGGACAAATTATCGCAGAAGGAATATCTATCTTCCAAACGTTCATTGTTATATGTAGCTATTACCCGTGCACGTCAACTCGTTTTCATGGTAGGCTACGGAGAACCTTGTGGTTTATTAGCTTCCATGGTTGAAAAATAGACATATTATACTCAAAGAAGTATCAAAAGAAAATGAGGATAAGTCACCTGGACCTATCCTCATTTTCTTTTGATGTATTATTCGTTTATTTATCGAGATTACTTCACTTCCTCAAAATCAACATGATATATCTATCAGCGACTTGCGTACACGTGTTGCAAATATAACGCAAACCCGAAAATAAGCATCCATAAGCAACACACGCTCTTGCTCACAAAAGTACGATTTTTATTCATAAATAAGAGATGTAAACGCATAAAAATCAAAAGAAAGCGATGTTTTTAACAGATTCTTC